>Ga0209236_1000211_pt1 | contig 31281 bp, 30 predicted proteins | sample GraSoi013_1_40cm_FD_185819 | JGI IMG/M metagenome (GOLD analysis project Ga0209236, IMG submission 185819) | Grasslands soil microbial communities from the Angelo Coastal Reserve, California, USA - Sample 09_27_2013_1_40cm (SPAdes) (version 2) | ecosystem: Environmental > Terrestrial > Soil >... | reverse complement strand
TAATGTTCGAGAACATCTAGGGGTGTATCTTCTCGCATCCCTATCCAACGCCTTTCTAGCCTCATCTCAGTATCTAGCAGTATCCTCCGCGGTCGCATCCTATCTACCAGCGGATTCTGGCACGGCAACTCTAATCGCGGCTTACGGGCCTGGCTTGGGAATTTTTCTCGCCGTGTTCCTAAACTCCTTGGTGTTCGAAGGAATCCTTGCCGCTCTGGTAGTGATACTGTCTCTATCCGCTGTTCTGAAGACAGGTTGGAGATGGGTTTACGCGTTCTCGGGCGTGATGGTTTCGGGTTTTGTAGGCTACTGGCTCGGGGCAAGATTTCTCGTTGTCCTTGAATGGATCTCAACCCTTCAGGACAATCGGGTGGATATTTCAAACGCGTATGCGAGTTTATTCTGGTTCGGCCTAGCGTCCACGATATTCTACCTAGCGATGATCTTGGTTTTGAGAAAGTCCTATGGGAATCTAAGAGAGCAAATCGGCCGTCAAGGATAGCTGAATCTTCACTTCTTGGGAGGCTAACGGATCTTATTGAAACGCGCTGTCGATCGCTCGAGAGTCCTTGGCGGTCAAACTCCAACCGCTCGCCCCCGCGTTCTCCCTAACATGCTGCTTGTCGCTAGCTTTCGGGATGACCACGACCGACTCGTGCCGCAGAAGCCAGTTCAGAGCGACCTGGCTTCGACTCTTCCCAAGTCTCGCCGCAATTTCGTCTAGGACTTTGAAAGGGCCGCCTTGACCTCGAGCAACCCGCCCCTGACCGAGAGGACTGTACGCGATGAGGGTGAGCTTCTCCCGTGCGCAATAAGGAAGAATCTCCTCCTCAACTCCCCTGTCTACGGGGCTGAATTCCACTTGGTTCGAGACAATCTCTTCCTTCGACAAGGCAGCCTGGGCCTCCCGCATTTGCGCAACTGAGAAATTGCTCACGCCTATGTATCGCACTAGTCCGTCGCGAACAAGCTTCTCCATCGCCTTCATCGTCTGGGTAAGCGGAATACGAGGATTGGGCCAGTGAAGCTGGTAGAGATGCATCTGCTTTCTCTCTAATCGGTCAAGACTCTTCCTCGCAGACCGCAGAAGATCGTCATAGGCAAAATGCGATGGTGAGACCTTTGAAGCGACAAAAACCGGCTTCCCCCAATCTTCCAGAGCTTTTGCAACGACCTCTTCGCTGTGACCTGCGCCATACATCTCGGCGGTGTCGACATGGGTCATTCCTAGGTCAAGTCCGAGCTTGAGAGCCTCTACTGCTTCCGAGTCCCGAGACGAGTCGGTGTGCATTCCGCCGCCCATTCCCCAGGTGCCCATTCCTATCTCAGGAATCGATTCAGAAGTTCTGCCGAGGGGACGAGACTCCAAATTTGCCGAGCCTATCGAGACTGCTTGGAACTCTTGTCTTAAGCTCTAGTCTAAGACTGTCGTGAATTCCCGCTCGATATGACTCAGAACTCTATCGGGATCAATTTCTCAATAACGCGAAATTCTATGCAGCGCCGGCTTTTCTATTTCGAAGCTTTCGTAGAAGGGGACAGTGCTCTTACGGCATCTTCGAATTTGGCGTTTCCCTGATGCAGCCGTATCTCGTTCTCTTCAAACCCGCGCTCTGCCATGCCTTTGTCGCAGAGAAACTTCGCCGCCCACTCTATTGCGTTGTTTGGCAGCCGGAGCTGTTTCGAGATCTCATCCAGCCTATGCCATGCTCCGTCAACGAGTCTGATCCAGACGTACCAGAGGAGCATGGGCTTCGCTCCGACCATGTTAGCCGCTTCATCACGACCCTCTCCCCGCATCACTACTAATGCTGGTGTTACTCGATAAAAAATCAATCAGTAACACGTCCCGGAAAGGAAGCTCTGGATCCGAAGGGTCGGAGACTCTTGGGGGTCCGGAAGAAAATTGCTGTTTCGGTGGTCTTGATCATCATTGCAGCCCTTGCTGTCTGGCAATTCACTAGCCCCCAGCTACTCCCCACGGTGGGAAACAATTACTCAACATTCGGACCCTACTCGAACATAGGAAGCTGGACGATTCCTGAAACAATGCAGTATGTCAGAGCCTACTTGGCAATCTCGATATCGAACCTAACCTTTCCTCGGACCGGCATAGGAACAGACTACTCTCTGGTCATTAGCGACGTTAACCAAACGATCACAAATTCGCTTGTGAAAGGCTTCGGAGTGCGAGTAACTGGTATGAACCTCCAGGATAGCGTAGATGGATCGACGTCGACTTGGGGGAACGGAAACGCCGTGAGCGACGCGGTTCAAGCAACCGGCATCTTCTTCTTCCGCACCTCGACAAACCACACGCTACGATTCACGGTAACGTTTCAGCTGTACGATCTCTTACCGCTCGGCTCCATTCCAGACCAGACCGTAACCAGGTCTTTCAACATCACCCAGAGCGTTCTCTAGACTCCTCTGCTAAGCATTATGTAGCCCGAAGCGACTGCCCGTTTTTTCGATCATCCCGTGTTGATCACATACGATTACATTGACGATTATCTCTACCGGATTGCGCCGCCAAGGGATTCCTTGCTTGAGAAGATGGAGGAGTATGCTGATTCTCACTCGGTTCCTATCATAGGACCATTGGTCGGTAGGCTGCTCTACAATCTAGCCAAGTCAAGCCAGAGCAGAAAGGTTCTAGAGATTGGAACCGCAATAGGCTATTCAGGGATCTGGTTGGCCCGCGCCGTAGCTCCATTGAAGGGAAATGTAACAACCATCGATATGGACCCTGAGCGGGTCAAGATTGCCAAGAAGAATATTTCTGAGGCGGGTCTCGAACGCACGGTGAGAGTAATAGAGGGCAACGCTCTCAAAGTCTTACCGACTCTGAAAGAAGAATTTGACATGATCTTTCTAGATTCGGACAAGGATGTCTACCCTGACGCATTCAAGATGTCTGTACCCATGCTCCGGAAGGGAGGTTTGTTCGTAGCGGACAATGCTTTGTGGGGAGGAGACGTAGCTAAAGGCGGCAAGTCGAAGGACACTCAGTCCATGATCAAGTTCAACCGCCTGGTCTCAGAGTTTCCTGGAATGTCAACCGTTATCGTCCCGCTCCGTGACGGCGTATTGGTGAGTCTGAAGGAATAGCTGTCTCTGGCTGTCGCGAGAACCATTGCAGTTGATGACGCATGCAACCAAGGTCCGCGGAGAACGACGTACTCCACATTTTTATACGAATCTGTACAAATCTCTTTAATGCAGTGACGCAGGAGTTAGCGCACTTCCTCGGTTTTCATCGAGAAAACAGAACGGGAAGGAGTGTCAAGTAAATGGAAACACATCAAATACCGAAGGTCCCCGGAGGGGAATTCAGATACCACAGACGCTACACGAAACAGGACGTCCATCCCTATGACGCAGTAAAATGGGAAACACGAGACGCCGTAATTACCGATCATAAGGGTCAGGTTATTTTCGAACAAAAGGGCGTCGAGACCCCGTCTCTCTGGTCTCAGACCGCTACTAACATTGTAGCTTCGAAGTATTTCCGTGGACGCCTCGGGACCCGTGAGAGAGAATCTAGCGTCCGTCAACTCTTGGACAGAGTTGCAAAGACAATAACGAAATGGGGCGTGAAAGGGCAGTATTTCCTGGACGAAGAAGAAGCCCATTTATTCGAGGCCGAGCTTACTCACATTCTTCTCAACCAGATGGCAGCGTTCAACAGCCCAGTCTGGTTCAACGTAGGCGTTGAGGATCGCCCGCAGTGCTCAGCCTGTTTCATCAACTCGGTCAAGGACGATATGCGATCGATAATGCAGCTTGCCATGACCGAAGGAATGCTGTTTAAGTACGGCTCGGGAACAGGATCCAACCTCTCAGCACTCCGCTCCTCGAAAGAGCATCTCTCCACTGGTGGAAAGGCGAGCGGACCAGTGTCGTTTATGAAAGGCTACGACGCCTTCGCGGGCGTCATAAAATCCGGCGGACGAACCCGACGGGCCGCCAAGATGGTCATTCTCAACGCTGACCATCCGGATGTTGTAGAGTTCATCTGGTCAAAGGCGAACGAAGAGAAGAAGGCCTGGGCACTCATAGACGCCGGCTACGATGGGGCTGTTGACGGCGAGGCCTACGGTTCAGTCTTCTTCCAGAACGCGAACCACAGCGTCCGCGTCACCGACGATTTCATGCACGCCGTCACAGACAACAAAGAATGGCAGACACACTACATCACCAACCACAAGGTGGCGGACACGTACAAGGCTCGGGATCTCATGCGGCAGATGGCTGAGGCGGCCTACGTCTGCGGCGACCCGGGAATCCAGTTCGACACAACGGTCAACGAGTGGAACCCTTGTTCCAACACTGACCGGATTAACGCATCCAACCCCTGCTCGGAGTACATGTTCCTGGACGATTCGGCCTGCAACCTCGCATCGCTGAACCTGATGAAGTTCAGGACCCCTGAAGGAGAGTTTGATGTGGGATCCTTCAAGCACGCTGTCGAGATAGTCATCACGGCTCAGGAGATTCTCGTGGACAATGCGAGCTATCCGACTCCGGGGATTGAGAAGAACAGCCACGATTATCGTCCGCTGGGAATGGGCTACGCAAACCTAGGCGCACTGCTAATGTCGCGCGGTCTCGCCTATGACAGTGATAAGGGTAGAAACCTCTCCGCCGCCATCTCAGCCCTAATGTCCGGACACGCCTACGCGACCTCATCATTGATCGCCAAGAGGCTTGGACCCTTCCGAGGCTACCCGAGCAACGAGAAGCCCTTCCTCAATGTTATCGGGATGCATAGATCCCATGCTGGCAAGATTCCGCGCGAGGATGTTCCGAAGGATCTGGTTGATGCAGCGGTACGGTCTTGGGACGAGGCGCTCTCGCTGGGTGAGCGGTTCGGCTTCAAGAACGCCCAGATATCCGTGATCGCTCCGACGGGGACGATCGCGTTCATGATGGACTGCGACACCACGGGGATCGAGCCGGATATTGCCCTGGTCAAGTACAAGTGGCTCGTGGGTGGCGGCGTCATCAAGATAGTCAACGGCACTGTCCCGGAAGCCTTGAAGAAACTCGGATACTCTACTAGCCAGACGGAGGAGATTCTGGGTTATCTTCAGGACAACGACACGATTGAGGGTGCTCCCTATCTAAAGTCGGAACATATCGCAGTCTTTGACTGCGCTTTCAAACCATCGAAGGGAAGCCGGAGTATCCATTACATGGGTCATGTGAAGATGATGAGCGCGGTCCAGCCCTTCATCTCCGGAGCCATATCGAAGACTGTCAACATGCCTAACAGCGTGACGGTGGACGAGATCATGCAGACATACGTCAACTCGTGGAGGATGGGTCTGAAGGCTATCGCGATCTACCGGGACGGGTCTAAGAGGACACAGCCGTTGACGACGAGCCTCGACGAGAAGGAGAAAGGCAAGCCGCTAGAGAAGGTGGCGTATAAGCCGTTGCGGAAACGGTTGCCTGATCAGCGTGACGCGACGATTCACAAGTTCAGCATCAACGGGAACGAGGGATACCTAATGGTTGGACTGTATGCTGATGGATCTCCCGGCGAGATCTTCGTTGTGATGTCGAAGGAAGGCAGTACCATATCGGGACTGATGGACGCATTCGCTACATCGATCTCGATCGCTCTACAATACGGCGTTCCGCTGAGGGTTCTGGTTAACAAGTTCATCCATACGCGGTTTGAGCCGGCGGGGATGACGAACAATCCCGAGATCAGATTCGCGAAATCCGTGGTGGACTATATCTTCAGGTATCTCGGGCTCAAGTATCTCTCGAAGGAGGACCAGGACGCGATGGGCCTCGCGAAGACAATGGTTGAGAATAATGAGACCCAAGCCAAGCTCGTCGAACCAGCCCAGAAGCAAGCAGAACAGAAGATCGTAGAACACGAATCCCCCAATCGCCTAGAGCCGGATCTCTTGACGTTCGATCCCCAGTCGGACGCGCCCGCCTGCGACAACTGCGGCATGATCATGGTCCGCGCAGGCTCCTGCTACAAGTGTCTAAACTGCGGCAACACCAGCGGCTGCGGCTAGAAAACTGGGTTTTCGCGGATAGAATTCTATCACTGGTTGTCTTTTTGATTGGATCACAATGGAAGGGGAAGGGGGGGTCTCGCAAGGCTTAACATGTCTCCCTGACAACAGAGAGCTATGATCGTGCAGACCGCCTCACGCATCACTTTCAGAGCGTTCGACCTATCGGATTATGAGAGGCTTGTCGAGATCTATAATGCGAATTATCCTGACTATCCCACGAGCGTTGAGGAGACCCGGTACAACGATGAGAGTTCGGATAAGTCAAAGTTTGTCCAGAAACGTTTCCCCTGTGTCGATCAAGATTCGGGGAGTATCCTCGGGTTCGCAAGGCTGACTCATACCTGGTGGAACTTCCATCCGCAAAAGTTCATGGTCGACATAGTAGTCGATCCCCAGTATCAACGCAGAGGCGTTGGGTCGGAATCATATGAGAGGCTGACCGAAGAACTGGAGAAGCTTCATGCTACGACGGCCTGGGCTTCCGTCAAGGAGAATATGCCTAGATCATTGGACTTTGCAACCAAGCGCGGTTTCGTCGAGAAACAGAGGCTCTGGGAGTCTCGGCTGGTTCCATCAGAGCTAGACTCTGCGAGTTTTGAGAAATACTCTCGCAATGCGTCCAAGGCCGGGATCAGGATATCGACTTTTGCTGAGGAAGAGGTTAAGGGTCCTGAGTTTCTCAAGGAGGTCTACGAGCTGGTTCAGGACTGCTGGGCAGACGTGCCGTTGCCAGTGCCGTACACAAGGGTCTCTTATGAGCAATGGGAGGAGAAGGAACTAAAAAATCCGAGCCTAGTCAGAGATGGTTTCTTCATAGCCTCTGATGGTCCCCGCTTGGTCGGTTATAGCAATGTTTGGCATATGGCGAAAGAACCGAGGACGCTCTACCAGGCAATGACAGGGGTCCGACGTGAATACCGTGGTAGAGGCGTAGCGATGGTGTTGAAGTTGAGAGTGATTGATTATGCGAGGCAAAATAGATATGAGGTGATCAAGACGTGGAACGACTCGGCTAACACCCCGATACTCGCGGCCAATACAAAACTCGGATTCAAGAGGGAAGTAGGGTGGATCACCATGGAAAAAACTCTATGATAGGAAAGTCGCTCCTGTCTTCTTATTGATACTTTTAGACTTGCATAGGCATTCGCAACCTATCGTTCGATTTCCTTGGCTATTCGTGGCTTGACTGAACCGGTAGCAACTAGCGTGGCACCGGACGCGATTTCACGTCCCAGAGAAAATCATTAACAGCAACAAGGTTCCAATGTAGCCCTAGCCGCCGTAGATCAATGAATACGCTCCGGGTGACTGGAAAATGGAATGGCTAGACGAGAAAGAAATCAATCATCAAGTCGCATCGTGCCCTTGCTGGCGATGCCACCTCTTCAGACTAATCGGGTTAGTCTCGGCCGGTAGACTGGCGGAAGCCGAGTCCAGATTTGAACCGCGAATCGCTAGCCTCTCGACTAGACTGGAGTTGCCGCAGCCTGCGAGGGTGGCCGAGACGGCCGCCGCGCTGGCTCTTCGGAGGCGCTGGCTGATTCTCGGGGTTGTACTGGTCGGCTCATTCATGGCTGTTCTGGACGTGTTCATTGTGACGCAGGGTCTCCCCTCGATCAAGACTACTCTCGGAGCGGGAGTATCCGATCTTGAGCTTGTAGTATCAGCATACTCTCTCGTCTATGCTGTCTTCTTGATAACCGGAGGACGTCTTGGAGATATTCTAGACCGGAAGCGTATCTTTCTGTTTGGTATGACGGTCTTCACCGTAGCCTCCGCCCTGGCAGGCTACGCACCCTCAGCCCCATTTCTCGTCGGAGCACGAGCGCTTCAAGGGCTCGGCTCGGCACTCATGTATCCACAGGTCTTGTCAATTATTCAGGTCACCTTCAAAGGATCCGAAAGAGCCCTGGCGCTAGGTCTCTTCGCCGCTATCAGCGGCATTGGCGCCATCACCGGAAACATCGTTGGGGGGCTTCTCATACAGCTCGACCTGGCCGGTCTCGCCTGGAGACCGATCTTCCTAGTCAACGTTCCAGTCGGCATTTTCGGGGTCTTGGCCGGATTCTTGGTTCTCCATCCTTCAAGAGCAGAACGAGCACCTAAGCTGGATTTGCCGGGTGTCGGACTCATATCCCTCTTCCTAGTCTCACTGATCCTGCCGCTCGCTGAAGGACAGCAGCTGGGCTGGCCGACATGGATGATACTGCTCCTAATACTGTCCCTCCCTCTACTTGGTGTCTTTGTGCTCTACGAGCGCAGAAGAACAGACGCTGGAGCTGACCCGTTGGTTGACATGGATCTGTTCAAGCACAGGTCCTTCGCCGTTGGCATGCCACTCATTATCCTCTACTACGTTGGAGCAAGCGGGCTCTTCTTCACCTTCGTCCTGTTCCTGCAATCAGGCCTCGGATTCTCGCCAATAGATTCCGGGCTCGCATTCGCCGCGATCAACACCGGCTTCATCACAGCATCACTCCTCGGGCCACGACTAATCCCGCGATTCGGAACACGCCTCTTGAGCTTCGCATATGTCTTGCAGGCAGCAGGTCTGATCTGGACATTGTTCACCGTCACCTCTTCCGGGACAGCCCTCACCCTTTACGAACTAGCCGCCCCACTCATAGTATTCGGACTCGGCGCCGGCTTTGCACTCTCACCACTACTAGGAATTATTCTATCGGGAGTCCCGAGCCAAGACGTGGGAGCAGCCTCAGGCGTAGTCTCGACTTCTATGCAGATCGGGAACACTGTCGGCATCTCGCTGTTCGGACTACTCTTCTACCGCTTCCTCAGCAGTCAACTATCATCAGCCCCCATCTCATACCTAGACTCGTTCAAGCTGACTCTCCCCTTCTTGATCATACCGTCAATCTCGTCCTTTTTCATAGTCTTTCTCCTCTCACAGCATCGTCCGAGGCAGATCATCCACCGCCTGGAGGCGTGACCAATCGGGTAAACCCCTGACCGAAAGCCATTCAGATATTGCGGCATCTAATCAAAACAGAAATATGAGTGCCAACTTGGGACCTAATCCCTGTCTCAATCATTGATATTTTTAGAAAAATCTGCAGATAGGATTCATCCCTTTTTCATCGAAGAGCCCATGCAATTAGACCTGGTTGGTTGATGCACTAATCGCTTGGTGCGAGATCAAACTTTGTCATTATCTTCAGAATGATCTTTTCTGTTTCTGCTGAACGATCAAGCGAGAGGCCAAGAGACCTTCTTGCGGACAAAGGAATTGTCACCATTTTCAACCCTTTGTGTGTGATAAGCACGGACTCTGTGCGACCAAACAACTCGTCGGTCTGTCTCGCCATCTCTGTCACAATACTTGACCAGAACCCAATCCTCTTGCGAAGGTCAATACTCTGGCTAAGGACGTTCTTTGTCCTCGCGGTTTCCGCGTAGCCTGTAACCTCTGCCCCGTCTATGAAGGCGGCGACCCTAATTGCCGGATCTGACTCTAGAATCTGTTTGCAGACCGTATTATCATTACGGTTTTGTTCGGTTGGGAGGTTCTCCGACTCAAAGTTCCGGGCGACATTTTGGGATGGCAAGGCTTGAGCTTCAAGGGTCCTTCTCTCTCTTTGTCTTTCTTGTACCTGCTTTGGATGCAAAGAGTTACGCACTATGGCTGAGACGTCTTCCAAGCGGCGACGTCTTCATGTCCCTAAATCTATCCTGCACCAGTAACGAGATAGTTAATCGCCACCGGAACCGCTTTTCATTAACTCGCAAGAGCTCTCAATACTTTTTTGGACGAGAAATGGTTGGACCCCAATTCAGATTTCGCGAGCATATTCCAATCATCAGTTAAGGACGGTTTGCGCAATACTCTTGGAGAAACAGTCATGCTAACGCTCGTGCCGCTTTTCAAACAGTCGCTCCAGACCTACGCCGAGAAGCCGAGCGAGTTTCACCGAGAGCTCCAGTTCTATTTCGGATTCGGAGCCTTGACATTGGAACGGATGATAGTGAAAGAGCTCTTCCAGAAGATGAATCTTCACTACACATCGAGTAACGAGCTCGACTTCGAAACCTCAATCGGACTTGCGAGGAAGGACCTTTCCTTGCTTCAAAGAGGAGTCACAAGAAAATGACTACCGAAAACAAACCCTTCGACACGCTACTCGTCAACCATCTGAAGACTCTCAAAACAGGAAAGAAGGACTAGGCATGGCCCGTAACAAGACTGGAATCCTTGAACTCGATGAGATGCTCCGAGGAGGATTCATGGACAAGGACGCGGTAATGGTAGCCGGAAGCGCGGGCACCGGAAAGACCACCCTCGCCTTGGAATATCTCGTGAACGGTGCAACCCAGTTCGGCGAGCCTGGAATATACCTCACCTTCGAACAACTACCGGACCAAATTTATCGAGACGCTGAAAACTTCGGCTGGGATCTAAGAAAGCTAGAGGCCGAAGACAAGTTGAGAGTCGTATGTACAAGCCCCGATCTCCTCTTGGATCCTGACGGAGAAGAGCAGTTACTCGGAGAAACGATCAAAGAATTACAACCGCGAAGAATGGTAATCGACTCTCTCAACCATTTGGAAATGTACGTGCCAAGGGGCGATCTTCGCAAGGAAGCATACCGGATACTCATGTACATCAAGACACGGGGAATCAGTCCTATAGTGATCTGGGAAGCGCAGCAGGGAGTTGACAGTTACGCTGTCACACAAGCTGGCATGAGTTTTCTCGTTGACTGTCTAGTGACGTTAAAGTTCGTAGAGATTGACTCTTCAATGAAAAAGGCTCTAGTGATAATGAAGATGAGAGGGAGCGATCATGATAAGCGCTTGAGAGAATACGAGATAACCGCTCACGGAGTAAGAGTGGCAGCACCCTTCTCAGGATATGAGGGGATCATAACGGGTTCTCCGCATAGATCATTCACACAAGAAGTGGCTGGAGCTTGGGATACCGCGTTCACAAAAACGAAACATAAGCAATAATCACAGAGAGTGTCAAGAAAGACGTCATTCATCAAACCTCCACCCTCTACCAGTGGCAAGGAGTCCAACTTTGATCTCTCCTAATACGACAAGGCACATTGGAGTAGTTCCTGTCCCGATTTTTGTCGGGCTGATCGCAATATTTGACGTGATTCTGCCCACAAGCGTAGCAGCAAGTGTAGCCTTCAACCCACTATTGGTTTTCGCGACGCTACAGACCCTGTTCCTCTTTGGAACTGCGGTCGTGGTCGCGTACATTTCTCTGAAGGGTTATCTGTCTGAAGGTTCGCGGACCATTCTCTTGCTAGGTAGCGGGACTCTGGCCTGGGGTTTCGCAAGCGTGGTAGCAGGCTGGCTACTTGGCCCTCCGGGCGGGCCGAATGTTGCGGTAACCGTCAGTAACTCAGGTGCCCTCTTCGCATCACTGTTCTACATCGCGAGCGCTACGACCACTATGCGTGCGGGTTCATCCCGAGACTCAAAGTGGCGCAAATCGAAGTTACTTTTGGCCTACGGCGGTGCAGTCGGCTTCCTTTCAGCACTGACAGTTTTCGCGCTCGTAGGCGCAACTCCCGCCTTCTTTGTTCCTGGAACCGGCTCTACGGTATTGAGGCAGGTAGTTGTAGCGGCGGGACTCTTGCTCTTCGCTGCGTCTTCCATCCTCTTCATGAGACTATATCATGATTCAAGATCGGGAATCTTGTTCTGGTACTCAATGGCCTTGACATTGACGACAATAGGGTTGGCCGCATTCTACTTCGGTAGAACTATTGGGGATCCCATTGCTTGGACTGGTAGGATAGCCACCTATTTCGGAGGAGTATATTCCCTCATTGCAATCTGGTCTGCAATCCGAGGCTCACACGACGGCCTCGCTAATTCGCAGTAGCCTGCTCTTCCCTGTTTCGAGCATCTCTCCGAAAATTTTGCTTGTAATCACTTCTGGTGACTATTCAACGTGCACGGCCGTTATAAGCGGCGGCGAGACTTAGAGCGATCGACGAGAAATGTGTCACGTCAAAATAGACCAAGAGAGAATTGAACAAGCAACAATCAAGAACTGGCTTACAGTAAACAACCTTAGACTCGCCACTCGATAGGAGCCTTCTGAAAATGGGCGATGTCTCCGTATCGAACGGCGCGACAGCCAAGCTCGGCCACGTCGAGGGCGACCTAAAGATCGGTCAGGCAGCAAGAATAGAACCAGAAGACAAGGTAATCCAGGTAACGGGACGAGTATCGTGTGACGGAGACGCCGAGTTTCATGGAAGCCTATCATGCTCAGAGTTCTCTGCTCGCCACGCAAAAATCAGAATCGAGGGCGATCTCAACGCGAAAGGCGAAGTGAAGGTCGAGGACGGACAACTAGCCGTCGATGGGTCTCTTGAGGCAACCACGGTCACGGTAGACAAAGCGTTGAGAATAGGCGGAAACGCTCGCGCCGACGATTTTGACGTAGGAGGAGTCCTCGAGGTTAGAGGAACCATCTCCGGAAAGAAGGTGGACGTCGGCGGCTCATTCAAAGTCCAGGGAACAGCAGAAGTGGACGAGGTTGATGTTGGAGGCACTGTGGACATAGCCGGCTTGGTCAAGTTTGCAAAGCTTGACGTTGGAGGGATGGCCCGGATAGGTGGAGGAGAAGTCTCAAAGGATGTGGATGTGGGCGGGAAGTTCGAATCGACCAAGCCGCTGAAATTCTCAAAAATCGATGTAGGCGGCCTCGCGACACTGGTGGAGGGCGGCGAAGGGGGAGATGTTGATGTGGGAGGAAAATTCGAGAGCAGAGCCGATCTCTCGTTCAACTCTATAGACGTTGGAGGAATGGCGTCGATCAGTGGAAACGGAAAAGGAGTTGAGGTGGACGTTGGAGGACTCTTGCGAGTATCTGGAAGCCTAACGCTGGAGAAGGACTTGGACATTGGAGGAAGGGCGTACATCGGTGCAGAGCTCAGACTCGACTCGCTGGAGGTCGGCGGCTCCATGGAAGCGGACCTGATAATCGCCCAGAAAAGCATCGAAGTGGGAGGAGACCTCAAGACCATCAAGGGAACAAAAGGAGACACTGTCGAGCTCGGGCACGGATCCCGGGCGAGCGGACTCATCGTCGCACGAGAGGTGAGCGTCGGACACGGCGGCAAAGTCGAGGACGTCTACGCGGACACGCTAGAAATGGAACACGGGTCAAGAGCGCGGAACCTCTATTTCAGAGAAGGCGTCATCGAAGCCGGAGTCCACGTCGAGGGCGAGGTCCTATACACGGACACGATCGAAGCCTCACCCGACGTAAGATTCGCAAAACCATCATCCAAAGTCAACGAACTGCCCAGACCACCCATCTGAGAAATTGCAGCCCGCCAAACGGTCCCGGATGGACATCTACGCAGAAATACTAGAGGCTTTGAAACGCAAAGGGCTGACTCGGATAACAAGGGTCTCCTACGCCGTGGGCCTACCCGTCGACCGGACCAAGAACCACCTCAAAGATCTATCCTCATCCGGCCTGGTCCTCATTCAAATCGGAGAGGACTCCGGATACTCGATTACCCATCGAGGACTAGAATTTCTTGATGCTTACTGGAAGCTGAAAGGATTCCTAGACTATATCGGCGTAGAATCACAGGCATGAAAGGCCCGCGCAGATCAGAGGAAACCATAGACGGCTCGTGAACAAGAATAGCAACGTCACCTTCGTCAACGATGGGAATAACCCGTACACCACGTTCGCCTGATTTTATTCGTTCACCCTTAGCCACTCAGGTATGACCACGGCCCTGAGCGACTGCTGAATTGTGCCCGAAGCCCTCAGTGCGTTTCTCGGTCGAAAATCAGACTTTCCTGATACGTTTGGATGAGATTCTTGCACTAAGGAGCTAGGTACAACCCATTGGGTATGGTACCGGCGTTATTGAGGGTTTGTTTAAGATCATGAGTCGCGTAGCTGTCATACCGCTAACATTTACCGCATCAATCGGCAGATCGGTATCAATTCGTTTATCCAAACCTAGGATGCATTGAGTTCAGCGATGCGAACTGGCATAGTGTTTACTGGCGTGGGAATCATCATGTTCGGGTTGCTACTATGGGTCGGCCTCGGCTACCCTATTGAGATCATCGGGACTATTGGCCTGTTCAACATACTTCTTGGAATAATCACACCAAAATCGCCCGGACTCATCTTTCAACCCGAACCAATAGGACCCGTCAAGCTAATCGTCGACAAGGCCAGTTCCCGATCCGGTACCTACCAACTAGTATTCTCCGACAGCAAGCTCGTAATGAAGAAGCTAGCCTCGAGAGGAGGAATCATGGCGGTGGCCCTGGTCTTTGCCATCATAGGAGGCCTTGTCGGAGGCCTGACCGGCTATTCCGTAGGGGAGCTTGTGAGCCAGCGGAGAAGAGACAAGATACAAAAGGAGAACACTTTGATGACGGTCACCCGTGGCGACATGGAGATACCCTTCGAAAACATGAGTCAGGTAGAACTTACCAAGACCAAGCTCAAGATCGCTTCCGACAACGGTCCGATGACTGTGTTCATGCCCAAGAAGTACCCACCTGTGATTGCCGCAAAGCTCAGAGAGCTCATTCCCAGCCGCTGTTGGGTTGGTCCAGTTCCGGTCTCCGCATAGAATTTCTCGATGCTTACCAGAAGCTGAAGAAATTCCTAGACAGTATTGACGAAGTGGCTGACAAGCGATCTAACGGCTAGGCGACGTAGCTCTTGTATTCTCTCTCGAACTCGCGCACGATCTCGAACTTGGGAAGTCTACGGGACCGAAGCTCTCCGTGGTGTTGGAAAGTGAGTTCTGGAAACATGACCGCTGGTCCATCCATAGCCAGTTTCGTAGCTGGGTGGTCGAGTCCCAGAACCCGAGCGCAGATCTGTCGGGTTAACCGTCGCACCTCGCCCTCGTCAACGTATCCCAGCGTGTGCAGGTATTCGTGGAGTAGAGTGTAGAAGACGTAGGCGTTGAGGGTTTGTCGATCCTTCGCTATGTGCGTGACTTGATCGAGGAGGCTTCTGTTCATGACGATGAAATTAGAGCCCATCTGGTGGAAAGCTCCAATATATTCTGGGAGATCAGCAAGTCCCAGCATCAACCCTGTCCGTCTCTTTCCGAGACTACTCTTGACCGATTTTTTGACTAGCTGAAAGACTTCAGAGAAATTGAAGCTCCGGGCCAGTCCCTCGGATATACCAAGACTGTTCGGTGGTGACTCGATGTCCAAAATTCTAACCTCTAAAATGAACTAGAGTTTCCCAAGACTAGTTTTGGCTGACCGGCTATTTAAGGACTGGATTCTGCGGAAATCAATCAAGGGGACACTCTTCGACTCACACGACAGACGAGTGGAACGCAGTAGTTAGAGCGATTGAACGCGCTCTTCCATTCTACGAGTCGATTAGCGAAATAATCTCGATGGGCCTGGCGGGACCTCTTAGACGGAGGGCAATCCGTCAACTGGAAAAATACAGAACGGATTGGATTTTGGACTCGGGCACTGGCCCTGGGACAAGTAGCAGAATGATGCTTGAAGACGGATTCGAGAAAATCGCCGGACTCGACCCATCGCAAATCCTGCTACGATATGCGAAAGCTACTCTCGGGCCCGGTTTCCATCCAGTGCTCGGTGTAGCGGAAAACCTTCCCTTCCGTCCCGATGCCTTCTCCGGGGTCCTCACCTGTTTCTCTTTCCGGGATGTCCGTGACAAAGCATTGTCTATGGAAGGGTTTGCTCGAGTAGTGGATCAGGGAGGTCGGCTGGAGATAGTTGACATCGGAAAACCTGACGGGACTATTCGGAGGAATCTGATCGAGCTCTATGTCACGGCCTTGATGCCGATCCTTGCTAGATTCTTCATTCGCGGGCGGACGGTAGGGAATCCGTTTCGGATGATCGTGCCAACTTTTCGTCGGCTAGGCACGAATCGTGCTGTCAATCGACTAGCTGAGCGGAAATTTGGCTTTGCAAGACTTCACGAGTTCGTGTTGGGTGGTTTGGTAATAGTTGAGGCAACTCGAACCACTCAAAGCCGTGAGTGAGGCGACTAGTTCCATGTTCTCTAACTATGATACCTTTCATTGCTCCTGATATCAGCCACGGTGTCAGGTACTACAGGATGAAGACAGTAAGCATGACTACGACCATACCCTATGCCTCAATCCCTAGCTGATTCGCGCGGGGATTCCGCCACCGAAGAACAGTCCGTCCGGCAGTGGCAGGTTAGGGTACATGCTAAATATCCGCTGAATCTGGCGTCTACGCGAGGGGAGCAACAATTGACGAGTTGGCTCACCGGAAGATCATGGGGATTTCTCATGGTTGTTGCCTTGTCGATTGCACTCCTTATGTTAGTAGGCGGAGCACGCGCTGCCACATATGAACCGCCCCCTAGTCAGAGTTCCTTCCCGCCGGTCTCAGTACCTCAATGGTTTGACTCGGCAAGCAACGCATGGATGCTTACCGCAGCAACGCTCGTGGGCCTAATGAGTTTGCCTGGATTAGCGCTGTACTATGCAGGTCAAGCCAAGAAGAGATTCTCTCTGAATACTCTCTTCATGGTGTTCTACGCGTATGCCGCGGTGCTTGTGGTCTGGTTAGTCGGCGGTTATAACTTGGGTTTTGGCCCAGCTGGATGGAAGATCGGTTCGTATGGCATTCTTGGGATTCCTTTCCCAACCCTGGCCGCCGCATTTGAAAGTGCTCAAGCCCTAATCGGCCCCGCACAGATCGCCCTCAACATACCGAATTCGAACATAGTCTTTTTCCAGTTTGTATTTGCCGCAATAACCCCTGGGCTCTTCGCCGGGGCCGTCATTGAGCGAATTAGATTCAAGGTATGGATGCTTTTTGTTCCCCTCTGGTCGCTCCTAGTCTATAGTCCGTTGGCGTATTGGATGTTCGCAGGTGGCTGGCTGAACCAACTCGGGGCAGTCGACTTCTCTGGTGGATATGTGATTCACCTTTCTGCCGGCATAACAGCCGTCGCCGCGGCTCTTGCCGTGGGCCCAAGACTGGCTTCGGATAGAAGGATGAAACCTAACAGCCTCATTTTCGTGCTGATCGGCGCCGGAATCCTCTGGTTGGGCTGGAACGGTTTCAACGGAGGGGACCCCTACGGGAGCACGATTGATGCTTCAATTGCGGTTCTAAACACTGAGTTAGCTGCAGCAGCAAGTGTAATTACGTGGATGCTAATGGACATGAAATTCCTGCACAAGTCTTCGTTGCTAGGAGCGATGACCGGAGCAGTCACAGGATTGGTGGCGATTACCCCCGCCGCAGGCTACGTGGATGGTTATGGTGCCCTTGTAATTGGCATCGCAGCCGGAATTACGCCTTGGGTTGCGATGAACAAGCTGATGCCGAAGCTGAGGTTAGATGATGCTTTGGGAGTGTTCTCGGGTCACGGGGTCGCTGGACTCACTGGTGGCCTGCTTACCGGAATCCTGGCCAACCCGGCAGTAACCCAATACGTTGCGCCTGGTCTGACGGGCGCATTGTTTGGCAACATTAACCAATTAGGCATACAGGCTTTCGCCGCAGCTGTCACCGTCGTATACGTCTTCGCGATTTCCTACGGGCTTCTGAAACTCATAGGTCGCTTCACTCCTTTGCAGGAGAGCCCAGAGAATCTGAAGATTGGCGACGCAGCTATCCATGGAGAAATTGGAATCGACCTGGAGGACGCATAGTATGGATCTAGGGCGTGCGTCGGCTGTGAATTCAAAAAGGCTCGGAATTTAAGATTTGGTCACGGCCGAAGAAAAAGAGTCTCTGGCTAAGCCCGAAGCTCCGCCAGAAACTCGGCAGCGGTAAAAAAGAAGGGGGGTGGACTAGGCCCCTAGTTTAGGGACTCCTAGTACCTGCGATGCTTTTGGTAACAGTCCCTACAGTAGACTGGTCTTCCCTCTGTGGGCTGGAAGGGGACTTCCGTCTCCTTGCCACAGTCAGAACAGACTACTTTATGCATCGTCCGAGGACTGCCATACGAACTACGACTCATCGGCCTAGTACACCTCCTATCAGCGTGCACTAGGATAGGAATGTCACTAGCCTATAGACCTTAGGGACCCAACCCCCTCAATTCATAGTGATTGGACACGATCTCGAGATTACACGGGTTCTTTTCTCGATAACTCTAGAGCGGAGACAACGATCCTTCCCAACAACTTCTAAATTATGCCTGAAGGGATGATCTCTCATGAACAGCTCAGAGATTCAGAAAGCTCTCGATTCTTCCGTGGAACTACAGATCACGGTTACCGGAAGAAAATCCGGACGAGAACACTCGACGCCAGTATGGTTCGTCCGAGAAGGAAAGACCCTCTTTCTAATGCCCGTCAGAGGCTCGAAGAATCAATGGTACAAGAATGTCTTGAAATCGAAACGAATCAAGATATCGTCGGGGAAAGTATCGCTCGAGCTTTCCGCGAAGCTGATTAGTGACTCGAAGAGCGTTGCTTCTGTGGCGGACAAGTTCAGGAAAAAGCATGGAGTAGCCGATGTCAAGAAGTACTACGCAGGGTTTGACGCCGCTGTAGAGTTGAGTCTTCCCTAACCAGAACGGCATTTGTTTGAAAAGTGATGCTCCGATCACGTCAGGGATTTCAAAACTGCCAATGCTTCGCCAACATGCGCTGTTGCCCTGGACTGGGACGAGAAGATATGTCTCACGATCCCGTTCTTGTCAATCACGAAGCTTACTCTTCCAGGGATTAGTCCAAGGGTCTTCTTGACCCCGTAAGATTTTCTGACTGATCCATCGGGGTCGCTGAGAAGTATGAAGAGTAGTTTTTGTTCCGTGGCAAAGTCCCCGTGAGACTTTTGGTTGTCTCCGCTTATTCCGATGACTTCTGCGCCGAGGTTCTTGAACTCCTCGTATGAATCTCTAAACTCGCAGGCTTCTGCCGTGCATCCTTTCGTGAAATCCTTCGGATAGAAGTAGACGACCACGTTCTTCTTTCCACGAAAGTCTTCGAGGCTAACGTACTCGCCCGCGCTGGTCTGGAGACGAAATCCAGGGGCTTGCCTACCTAACTCGATCACTGGGTTACACTTCTTGAAAACACTCGCTGTATCACCGAGACGAATCGATACAAACTGGTACGGATATTTCCATCCCGACTGTTTGCTTGAAGACTCCGCCGCTCATGTCTGGGGCTGTCGCCTGCTCTATCGGAGAATTAGATCTCCTAGAGTTTAGATTTTCTTAATTGTCAGCTGAATCCTGTTTTGTCGGCGGGGTGTGGATGCCGCCTAGCAGGCTCCACCTGTTCGGAGTAGATCTTCTCAGCGTTCGACTGCTCAGTCGGGTGTTTCTTTCCACGATGAAGGAATGAACGATAGTTTCTCGCGAATTCGCGCGCGACTACTATTTGTAATGATCTCGGCTCTGAATGCTGTGTCATGCGATATGTGATGAACGAATGATATATAAACGCATTGATGAACGTCTATATGTCTTTCTCAGCATACGCGCGGCGCTGCGACTAGCGCGTTCAAACCAAGTCGCCGCTGGAGTTCCGACACGTAGGCGGCGAGCACCTCATTGTTGACGTGGTAGAAGCAGAACTGGCCTTGCTTCTCTTTCTCGACGACGTGAGCCGTGGCAAGTTCCTTCAGATGATGAGAGACTGTGGGTTGCGAGACGTCGAAAAAAGCACCGACATCCGAGCAGTTTAGCTTTCCTGTCATTGCCAGCTTCTGCAGTATTGCGCGGCGCTGTGGGTCAGCTAGAGCCTTGCTGATACGATCAAAGTCGTCAGTCGCGAGCTTCATCAACGATCAACTAGTTCAACGAAACTATTAACATTTCGATATGCATCTATCCGTTATGCGATGGGTCCTTAAATCGGGAACGTTCCGATCGAGAATATAGATATTCATCAATATGTTTATATCATGTTCGCTCCACCTTTTTCAGCATGATGAGCAAACAAAAGACGGACGGCAAAGTAATACACCTTAACAACGGCGAGTTCGAGACCCAAGTTCTCAAATCCGACGTACCGGTTCTCGTAGATTTCTACGCAGACTGGTGCGGACCATGTCATGCGATTGCGCCGACAATTGAGGTCCTATCGAGAGAGTTCGAAGGCAAAGTAAAATTCGTCAAGGTCGATGTCGATGCCAACCAAGAAATCGCGTCGAGATACGAGATCATGAGCATACCGACGATAATGCTGTTCGAGAACGGCAGAGTCGAAGATAGGATCGTAGGGGCATACCCAGCGTCGGTCTACAAACAACACATCGAACGCGCGCTAAGTCGTAGAAGCTAACCACAGACAAGTCACACATTGGGGCTTTACGACATGGATCACATCTGCCCAATCTGTGGAGGACTAAGCCCTTGCATCTACCAACGGTCTGAGTCCCTCCCATCGTTCAGGTATCACGATTGTCGTTACTGCGGGTCTACCTGGAAGGAAACTTCGAGCATACAGTCCCCTTAGGCTGGGACTCGCCAAGGTCTAGCGGACGACTAATCTCCAAAGGACCAGGATTGTTCCGATGATCCCGATCAGCATAGAGCCGAGATAGTTTCCTAGAAGATAGCCTAGGGGCCATGCGTAGCTAGTGAACCAGTCCCGCATGAACGGGTTCGATTGGTATTCTGACGAGAGAGCTGCGGACAGACCCAGTATAGCGAGGAATTGACTGATTACAATTGCGCCAAGGGTTCTTCCAATTGCTTGAGGTTCCCGAACGATTACTTTTGGAGCGACTTTAACCTGTTTCGGCCTTGGGTCGGGAATCAGGAGAGAGCTCAAAGCTCCGAGGGAGACGAAGATGCCAGCTGTAAACGCAGCCCATCTGGTGCCCTGAGTAAGGGCATCGAAGATGATGCTCATCGCAGCTGGCCAATTTGTACCGAAGCTGGCGATGAATGTTGGATCGATTCCTCCCGATAGTCCCGAATTGAATGCAGCCTTCAAGCTGGCGATTCCCAGCTGACCAAAATTGACCGTACTGGCTGCGAGGTCGGCCTGTCCCACGGCGGATATCTGAGCTACCAGTATGGCGCCTATTACGGCGATTCCGAAGGCTGACCCGATTTGTCTAACGGTATTGTTGGCCCCAGATCCTACACCAGCTTTCTGCCAGGGTATGCTCATCAAGACCGTGCTTGTAACCTGGCTGATCGCCAGCCCAACGCCAGCGCCGTAGACGACAAGGACGGGATAGAGGTAGTAGACGGGGTTGGAGATGCTGATGATCTGAGACATGCTAAAGAGCGCAGCGGCCTCTAGAACCATGCCGGTGGTGATAATCCACTTGGGTCCAAACCGGGTAGCTAGAAGACCGGCGATTGGCGCAAATATGAACACTGAGATGGCCATGGGCAGGAATGTGAGGCCCGCATTAATCGCAGACAACCCCTTAACCGTCTGCAAGAATATGGAGATGATGAATACTGCTCCAAACTCACCCATGGCAACGATCGTTACGGTGAAGAGGCCGTACCGGAAGCCCTTGAACCTGAGCAGGCTGAAATCGAAGAGAGGCACTCCTCCCTTCCTAGCGCGGCGAATTTCGTAGAGAGAGAATATTCCTAGTAGTATGATTCCACTCATTATCGAAACTAGCGGAAGCGATATCGGGTTTGAGGTCGGCCATGAGAATCCTCCGGCAGAGAACGCTTCGTTAGGAACCAGCCAACCATAAGTTTGGGCCTCGATGAGGCCGAAAAGGACACTGGCTAAGCCGATGGTGATTAGGATCAGTCCTGGATAGTCGGTTGTGTATTTTGGATCCTTGAACCGGGTCTCTCTAATAACGAGGGCGGCTCCGACTAGGGCCGCGATCCCTATTGGAATATTGATGAAGAAAGCCCATCGCCAAGAAATGTATGTTGTAAAGTACCCGCCTAAGACTGGACCGAGAACCGCTGCTGCTCCCGCGGTTGCTCCCCAGATGCCGAAGGCTACGTTTCGCGATTTGCCAGTGAATGTCGTTGTCAAGATTGACAACGTGGAGGGAGAAGCCATTGCTGCCCCGAATCCTTGGATCACCCGGCCCACAAGCATCTGAGACAGGTTTTGCGAAAATCCGTCGATAATAGAGCCGACGATGAACGTGGAGATTCCAGCCATGAAGATCAGTTTTCTGCCGAACTCATCGCTCAGTTTCCCCCAAGAGAGCAGGAACGAGCCGAAGATGAGAGCGTAGAGGGACGTGATCCATTCTAGATCCTTAAGGCTAATGCTGAAGTCTTTCTGAATTTGAGGCAGAGCGACGATGACTATAGTTGCATCAATAACGATGATTGCGAGGGAGAGGCTCAGGACGAGAAGAATGAGAAGCTGTTTTGGCTGGATCTTTCCTGATTCTGCCTGCGCAGTCTGTCCTGCGGAGCCTTCCCAATTCTGTCCCGACTCCTTACCCTGACGCTCTCCTGACATTGAGACAACTCACTTTGATAGGGGGTAATCAACCTCTCTCTAACAATTTGTTCGCGAGATCAGATGGGGGGCTCCTTAAGATCTAAGGGCGACGTTTTGAGTGCTCCGCGAGCAAGTCTTACATTAGTTCATCCTTCCATCCTCAAACAGTCCTCGACCCTACGCGAGAAAAATTCTCGACTAGTAATTTCCTTAATTATGGTGAGCTCGCCGCTATTATCGACGAAGATGAGCAGCTATCCAGGAACAGGGGTCCAAGAACAAAAAAAGGCCGGCTTTCTTCGTCGTCCGGTGCCGATGTGGGCCTTTCTTCTGTTGGTCGTCATCCTTGTCATCGTGATCTTCCTACCGGCCTTCCTTCCCATATCCACCGTCACCATCAGCCAACCGCTACTTCTCACATCCGACAATCAAACACTCAGCATCAGTCCCGGAGAAATAACGACGGCGAATTTTACCGTCGCAAATCTGAACACGACTAGTATGATTTCGACTACTGCCACCAGTACACTAGCACCCGCTAGCTCGCATATTGTGCTCACGATATCCGGTGTGGAAACGGGAAAAGTCTTCACGAATTCGACTCATGGTAAGACCGTTTCCTTCCAGCCTGGAGGAAACACTCTGGTGGCTCGAGTTACCTCGGACGCGACCACCATCGCGGGGAACTACACGGTCCATGTGTCCCTAGCCAGTTGACAGTTAACGATCAAAACCAGAGTCTTCAGCTACTCTGGCAAACTCAACAATACTCTTTGGAGCGTTGAAATCTGTGGCTATGACGCCGAACTTCAACCTTGAACCACGCTTTGCTAGAGGAGCTTAACCAAGCTTCGATTGGCTTCTTCTTGTTCTGTGGGCTTCCATACTCGTCCTTGCGTTCTCGTATGCGAGCTGGATGAGCTTCTTAGCATCGTCGAGATCTTCCGCTTTCTCGATCCTGAAACTTACCCATCCGGCTTGAGGAGCGAACCGGTGAGGGAGAGCTGTCCCATTCTTCAGCGCTGTGGCTTGGTCGCTCTTTGAGAGTCGGATGTCGAGGAGGGATGGTCCGTGGTGGTGCATGAATTCGAGCCCTTCGACTTGGAATTCTGTTCCTCCAAAGCGGTGAGCCGCTTGGGTCACTCCTGGAAGTTGAAGTATCCAGGTCTTCAAGTTCTCGAAGAATTCGTTCTGGTCTACCATGATTGGTTCTTACTATTAGTCATCTGATTCACGTATTTGTTGACCAGCATCCGCGCTCGATTAGTCACTTCATAGATGTTGTATAGAACTAGATTATTGGTCTGATGTCAACAGGAAAGAATGATAGTATGGAGAAGTCTTCGAAAGTTGCAATTCTCGGCATATCTGGTAGTGGGCGGAAAAGGTCGTTCAACAGTGCTCTGCTTGGAGCCGCAAGGCAGCTTCTCCCAGAGAAAGCAACTCTTGATGTCGTTGATATCTCAGGACTGCCATTGTACAACCAGGATCTTGAGCATGACATGCCCGAGGTCGTCAAGGAGTTCAAGAAGAAGATTCGCGGCGCGGACGCGATTCTGATCGCTACCCCCGAGCACAACTATTCCATCACAGCGGTTCTCAAGAACGCCATCGAATGGGGCAACAGGCCGCCCAGAGACACTTCGTGGAGCGGCAAACCCGCTGCAATCATCAGCGCCTCAACGTCCTTGCGAGGAGGAGTAAGAGCCCAGCTCCACCTTCGACAGATCATGATCGACCTAAACATGTACCCAATCAATAGGCCTCTGCTATTGGTCGCGAACGCTAAAGACAAATTCAACGAAGAGCTGCAATTGACTGACGGGGAGGTTCTGCAGACTTTACGAGATGTTCTCTCAAGCCTTGTAGAGTGGACACGCAAACTCCAGCGATGATCTGGGTCTGGACTTCCATTCGTCCCACTCCAGAGATGCCTCCATCTACATCGTGGTCTGCCCCTGGGCATCCAAGGCGGACGAGGCATCAACTTCAAGGAATCCGTCACATCTCTTCCTAAGACATTAATAGCGTCTTTCGCGGGAACGGTTCTGCTTAGGAAAATGAAAAAGCCACAACTTTCAGTAATCGTAATACTGTTGCTCGGCTCCGCTGCCTTCGCGGCGACGGAACTTGTGCCTAGCGCCCACGCCGTACAGGTCACCCAGAACTCATTAGAACTCCACCTCTTTGCCCCCAGCACGGCTAGTCCGGGCCAAACCATCGGGATCGAGCTATGGACTATCTTCGAGAACGTTACAAGCAATAGATCTGACCTGGCGTTTAACCACACATCTGTCGGTGTCGCGAATACGACTCTCTCGTTCAGTGTGACCACAAACGTTGGCGTTGTTCCGCCTCACATTCACACTCCTGGAGGTTCATTCATCACTCTAGCTTCATTCAAACAGTGGGTTCATGCGGGTGCGTGGAACACGAGCTACACGGTACCATCCCAACTAGGCCTCTATGGAGTACATGTCTATGCAAATTACACCGTGATATCTGCCACTAGGGGTGTGCAACCGGTGCACTACATAACTCAGGGAGAGACAACGTTTTCCGTCGCAGACGCTCCAGCAACTGTATCGGGAGTCTCGGGACTCGCGACTGCTTCTGTCGACTATGCGGTCCTCGGCCTCGTGGCGGCGGCCGTGGTACTGGACATAGCACTCCTATTTTGGAAACGAAGCCCGACAAAAAGCCCGTAGTTCTTCACTGGTAACGACGGCGCTACACTCCCTTTTTTTTCTTGCAAAGTTAATGTTGCACCATATTGGCTAACCCGTGCAAAGTGTCGGTAAATTCGTAAACCATCGGACTGTCACCTAAGGTGACAGGGGGTCGCTACGAATAAAATGTCATGCTCAGGTCGTTGTCAAGTGCTCTTTCTTAGGTACTTCTGCAGGACGAGCTAATACGATACTCATGCAGGTAGCCACCACTCAGTCTGAGAAGAATGTTCAGGAGTCCAGAGAATATGATCTGTTCCTCGATGTTGATTTTGCCGGTCTCAAGTACGGCGGCAAAGTGACGGTTGATCTAGAATCCGTCGGAGATTTTTACGTCGACGCGGTAGCCTCCAAATAGGTACATAGAAGAGAGGCAGCGGCAAGGGTCCGTGCAAGCCCTCTTCCATTGTTGTCGGGACATGGCAGTCGGGCGCTGCCAGTCAGTCGACAATGCCTACCAACCATCACGCATCAACGTAACTACCGGAACAGAAGTAATCTGGACATACTCGAGCACCGGCAAAGTCCAGCATAAAGTCGCATCGGCTCCTAATACAAACACAACACAGGGTGGGACGCCTCTTTTCAGCAACAAACCCTTGAACTCGGGACAGAGCTTTTCTTGCATCTTTTACACGCATGGATCGTATCCGATCCAGTGCGCTTCTCACCCACTCATGAACGAAGTAGTAAATGTAACTGGTTCCGACATTCAACCACCTTCGCTACCCAATACACCATCCTCAACTGACTGCACACTCTATGTCATCTCAGGAGCGATTGTAGGGATTATCGTGATAGTTTCCATCATACTATTATTGAGGCGTCGATCCCGAAAGCTGGCTTCATATCCCTCATAGAGATGATGAAGCGGCAGCGAGCTCGAAGGTCGAGCCGAATGCCGATTAAGAAGCGGTAGAGACGGGGGCGGATTGTTGGAGAGCCTTACTGCGTCTGCGTAACGCGAGAAATGCGAGGAGAGCAGCAGCAACAACAACTATGGCCCCAATGATAGAATAGAATATGGCGGGAGAGAGTCCTAGGATGGTTGAGGCCGGAGCAGTGGTGGTGTGAATCACCACGGGCATGTTCAATGTGTTCGCGCTCGTGGCATGAGTCGAGTCGCCACCATAGGAGCTGGTTATGAGGTGATGACCTGTAACCGTAGGAGTGTATGTTACTGTACAAGACGCGGTCCCGGTGGTTGTTCCTGCGGCCAAAGTACAGCTCATGATACTGGTGAAAGTACCGGTACTGTTGGTTCCGAAGCTCACCGTTCCTGATGGAGTCGTCGGACTAGCGGAGGTGTCCGTGACGGTTGCAGTACAAGAGGTTGAAGCGTCCATTGTTGCTGGATTGGGCGAACAGATGACCGCGCTGGTGGTCGTAGATCCGAAAATGACGAGTACGCACCCGCTCGTTTCTGGAGCGTTGCTGGAGTCGCCGCTATAGACAGCCTGGAAGCTGTAGTTTCCAGGGGAAGAAATTATGAAAGACGGAGAGTTGGGCACATTGTTGGACGTAGCAACAGTTACTCTTGCGCCGATAGTTCCAGGACTTCCGCAGTTTCCATTGGAGTATAGTGTGTAAGTGACTGTTCCACTAACCCCTGTTGCCGGATAGCCCCCGATTAGGACAGCGGTCTCGTGGACTGAGCTTCCAACCGGAACGTTCGTGGTGACGGGGCTGCCGGTGGTTTCGAGGATGACCATTGTGCTGACGATTGGGCTGGCAGGTGAAATGGTCAGGGAAAAAGATGTAGCAGTTGAGCCGGTGTGGACCGTGTCTCCTGGGTAGCTCGCTCCGATGTTATGGTTCCCGGTGCCTACGGAAGTGGGGGTGTAAGATGTGAAGCATGCGGCTTGGTTTGTCCCGATTGAGGATAGAGTGCACGCGGAGGGGCTGAAGCCGCCAGATCCACTCGTTGAGAAGGTGACTTGGCCAGTGGGGTTGGTCGCGCCTGACGTGGCTGTGTCCGTTACTGTCGCAGTGCACTTGGTTGACATGCCCACTGTGTCTGGGGAATTACATGATAGTGCAGTGCTCGTGGGGTTGACGGTGACCCCTTGGGCGACTCTAGCACCTTGGATATTCTCAGGGAGAGTGTTTCCAAGCGCATCCGGTACGAGAACACATACATCTGTTGGTGTTGCTACGCTACTGGGAGAGCATCCTGCTCCGTCTGCAGGATAGAATATTGGTGTGCTGGCAGTCGGCCCGACAACCATGTATGTTATGTTGAAGGCCAGTCCAGAGCATGGAGGAGCATTACTACATTCGTTAGTCCCCGAACTCTCAACAGTGCTGGCCTCAACAACACCAGGACCATTGACTGTTCCGGTTGTACACGCGCCAGTCTGGGCTGAACCGTCGATACAAATGTTCGTCAACGAGGGACTAGCGATCAAGGGTCCCAGAGTAGCATTGGTAGGATTCAGGTAGGAGGCGTTAACAGCGACGTAGATGTCGAAGCCGCCCATAGGCTGAGAATTGTTGATGAAGACACCTACAGTAAAGGTCGACCCCACGGTCACCGGGCCAATAGTGGGTGCACTGTTGGAACAGTTCGTGGCGGTTGCAGGTGAAGTGATACAGACGAGTCCAGTGCCGGTGTACCCCGATGCGTGAACGTTAGACACCATCTGTGAAGGAAAAAGCGAGACGACTAAGACAATCGGCAGCAAGAGCATGAGACGCTTGTTCAAAGGGCGAGTAACTCTGCTGAGCCGGTTCGCAGATTCCATTACGTATGGTCCGTGATACCGCTGCTCGTCTGGTAAGGGGACTATCAGTAGGACATGGTCAAAGGTCTCTCTGGAGAGGATAGTCAGAATCACGATCCTCGTCAGGAAGGTCGAGTGATTCTTTCTTAAGTACCTCCAAATCGTGGCCGAAATAGGTACTCTTGCAGCAAGCAACGACTCAGCCTGAGAAGAACGTTCAACAGGTAAGAGAGTACGATCTACTCCTCGACGTAGATTTTGTTGGTCTCAAATATAGCGGCAAAGTGACCGTAGATCTAGAATCCATCGGAGATGTATCCCTAGATGCTGTGGGCCAACAGATCAACAGCGTAAAATCTGGCGGAAGCAAACTCCCGTTCAAGCATCCTGGGAAGGTTCTAGAGATTCAGACGGGCAAGTTCTCGGGTCCGTTAGAAATAGAGTTCAATGGAAAGATCTCAGACAACTTCACCGGGTTCTACAAGGCATCTTTCGGGGACGCCTACATCCTCACTACCCACCTCGAGGCAGTTCAGGCCCGCAAGGTCTTCCCTTGCTTCGATCATCCTGCGTTCAAGGCAGTGTTCAAGGTTAGAGTCAGAACCAACGCTGACCTCTCCGTCATCTCGAACATGCCCATCGAATCCGAGACAAAGGAGGGGAGCAGGAAGACTGTCGCGTTCAAGAAGACGCCGAAAATGTCCACCTACCTCCTCTACTTGGGCGTTGGAAAATTCGTCCAGGAGAAGAGCCGGCACGGCGGGACAGAACTTTACGCAGCCTACGCGGATCGGCCGACGGGAAAGATCAATACAGAATTCTCATTCGACGCCACCCGAAAAGTCCTAGACTTCTACGAGTCATACTTCGGCATCCCCTTCCAACTACCCAAACTCCACAATGTAGCCGTCCCAGAATTTGCTTATGGCGCGATGGAGAACTGGGGAGCCATAACCTACAGGGAAATTCTCCTGCACGTGGACAAGGACACGAGCATTCGGGCCAGGAAGGCAGTAGCTCATGTCATCGCCCATGAGATTGCGCACATGTGGTTCGGAGACTTGGTCACGATGAGATGGTGGGATGATCTCTGGCTGAACGAGAGCTTCGCCACGTTCATGGACTTCAAGTCCACCGATCAAGCCTATCCTGAATGGAAGGTCTGGCAAGACTTTGTCCGAACATCCACATCCGGCGCCATTGGCCGCGACGCACTGACCAAGACCCATCCTATCATGGCGAAGGTCCATGACCCTGAAGAGATTGAGGAATTATTCGACGAGATCAGCTACGGGAAAGGCGCAAGCATCTTACGAATGATCGAGGCGTACATTGGCCCGGAGAATTTTAGGAACGGCGTCAGGCAGTACCTGCAGAAATTCCGGTACAGCAACGCTTCCGGGCACGACCTCTGGTCAAACCTCCAAGAGACATCTGGAACGGATGTAGGCCGGATAATGGAAGGCTGGATCAGCCAGGAAGGCTTCCCGGTAATCAAAGCCACCTTGGTCGATGATAGACTAACGCTTGAACAGGAGAGGTTCCTTCTGACCGGTGGCACGTCCAAGCAAACCTGGCCCATCCCTGTCACAATGAACGTCGACGGCAAGACGCAATCGTTATTGCTCGATAAGGAAAGGGCCGAGGTAAATCTCCCAGCAACACCACGATCTCTCAAACTAAACGTGGACCAGACGGGATTCTACGTCGTCCAGTACGATGGGAAGGAACTGCTAGACCTTGTTTGGAAGAGCGGACTCTCTCCGCTCGACCGTTGGGGATTGATCAGCGACGCCAAAGCCTTTCTCCTGTCCGGACGCACATCTTTCAAAGAATACACCAAACTAGTCGAGAATTATCGGAACGAGGAGGAGTATCTTCCTGCGATCGAAGTCTCCGACCAGCTCTCATTCCTCTACCAGATCGCACCCTCAGAACTAAACGAGACCTCCCGCAACTTCCATAGCGCCGGCCTCAGAATCTTCGAGAACAAGAAGGACGACAATAGCACCACCCTCAAGGGCATCATCGCCGCTCGCCTCACCCTTCTAGACGATGCCTATGCAAAGAAGGCCGGTTCTAAGCTCAATGACCTAGCCAATGTCGAGCCGGACATGAAACGATCAGTTGTTATGGGATACGCTAGAGCTTCAAACGATTATGACGGCCTCATCAGCAGATACACAAAAAGCACAACGGACGAAGAACGACTAAGATACTTGGAAGGCTTGGCCAGCTTCAAGAATCCTGAACTCGTAGCAAAAACCCTTGACTTCGCGTTGAGCGGCAAGGTAAAGCGACAAGATGTTCGGAACGTGATTCTCTACGCCACCGCCAACCCAGACGCAAAAACTGCGATCTGGCAATGGTTCAAGAAGAACATTGCGAAATTAGAGGAGATGTACTCTGGGACGGCCCAGTTCTCGATCATCTTACGGGAATACTTCTCAATTATCGGCGTCGGACACGCGGCCGAGGTCGAGAAATTCTTCAGCGAGCACAAGGTTATCGGAGCGGACATCGCTCTGGAAAGATTGAGAATCTACGACCAGCTCGCAACGAAGATCACTGCAAACACTTAGCTTAGCTGACACATTCCTTGGCTTTTGGTTTGCGCTCTGAAACCCGAGAACCATAGGAATTCGAAGACGGGCGGTTTAGGATGTCAAGAGCGCTGGGGTTTTTCGGTCCGGTCAATTATTGACCTTGCTTGCACTGGAAGCGATCCAGCAATTTAGGAGATCGAATTTGAGATATGCCTAATAGTTAGAAAGGTGCGGACTAGCGAGGACTGGTTGAATGATGTTGAGACTTTTTCGCTTAATACTGTTCTCTGTAATGGCGATGTTCGTGTGTGCGCCGCATGCTCAGGCTTCCCTCCCGGGAATGGCGCTCGACGGCTTCTGGTCGTTGTGTTCTAATGGACACTGTGTAGTGTCCAATGCGAACGCATCATTGACCACGACTGGCTATGATGATGTACTGGTGCTTATCGCCCAGAGCAAGGGTGGGGGCAACAACGTAGCTTCGGTTTCGGATGAAGATGGTCATGTCTGGACCCTGCGAGCAGCGACAGGTGGTCTCCAAATCTGGGAATTTTACACTATTGCGAACGCACCGCTGCACGCTGATAGAATAAACGTGACTTGGCAATACCCCGGCCCCCCTGACGCCTACCGCTCATTCGTTGTCTTCGGCGTCAGAGGAGCAAACACAAACCACCCTTGGGCATCGAGCTTTCCTGTAGAAAGAACCAGCTGGAACGGTAGCGCAGTTGCTATGGTTCCCCCGCCCGGCGCTGGAGATTTCGTGATCGTGAGCACTGCTGTAAATGATGCCCCACCATGCTACACGACTACTAACATCTCGCCCTTCCGGAACATAGGAGAGATAGGAGCAGGTGAGTATGGTGAGGCGGACTACT
>Ga0209236_1000207_pt1 | contig 31435 bp, 27 predicted proteins | sample GraSoi013_1_40cm_FD_185819 | JGI IMG/M metagenome (GOLD analysis project Ga0209236, IMG submission 185819) | Grasslands soil microbial communities from the Angelo Coastal Reserve, California, USA - Sample 09_27_2013_1_40cm (SPAdes) (version 2) | ecosystem: Environmental > Terrestrial > Soil >... | reverse complement strand
AGACGGTAATCGCACCGTCCAACAGGTCGTACGCGCCGATCTCACGACCGGCAGCACAACGCCGATGACCGGTACCGACCTCGCGATCGCGTCGTTCGCGATCTCTCCATCGGGCGATCTCGTGGCGTTAGTCGTCAACGCCGAGCCTCAGAATCGCCGCAATCCCGCCTACAAGGTGTATATGCAGCCTGTCAGCTCCGGAACTCCGGTGCCGATGCCCACGACCGGCTCGGAGCAGATGATCACCCCGACGTTCCGGCCTTAAGTTCGGGGGAGCGCGATGCGCGCCTGCGTTCTCACCGCAACCGGCGGAATCGAGCATTTAAAGGTCAGTGACGTTCCCGACGCGCCCCCTCCTGCGACGGGAGAGGTACGCGTCGCCATTCGCGCCGCGGCATTGAATCATCTCGATTTGTTCGTCGTGCAGGGCCTCCCTGGGTCAGAGCACCAGTTTCCTCATATCGGCTGCGCCGACGGCGCGGGAGTCATCGAGTCCGTAGGCCCTGGCGTCCTCGACTTCAGACCCGGCGACCGCGTCATGTTGAACCCCGGCATCTCCGATTACACCTGCGAGTTCTGCCGGGCTGGTGAACACTCGCTGTGCGTGAACTACCGGCTCTTGGGCGAGCATCTGCCCGGGACAGCCGCGGAGCTGCTCACCATCCCGGCTCACAACCTGGCTCGCGTCCCCAGTTTGACGCCGGAGCTGACGTGGGCGGAAGCGGCCGCCTTCTCGCTGGTCACGCTCACGGCATGGCGGATGCTGGTGACTCGGGCGCAGCTGAAGAGTGGCGAGACGGCGCTGGTATGGGGGATCGGCGGAGGCGTGTCGTTGGCCGCAATGCGCATCGCCAAGCTGCTTGGCGCCCGCGTGATCGTCACGTCATCCGACGATGCCAAGCTTGCGGTCGCGAGGCAGCTTGGGGCCGACATCACGTTCAACCACCAAACCCAGCAGGTCGCTCAGGAAGTGCGAGCCTTGACGAAGAAACGCGGTGTGGACGTCGTCGTGGATAACGTCGGGGCAGCGACGTGGGACGATTCCCTGCGCTGTCTACGTCGCGGCGGACGGCTGGTGATCTGCGGCGCGACATCGGGACCGCAAGTCGGCCTCGATTTGCGCCGGCTGTTCTGGCATCACTGGAGCATCCTGGGATCGACGATGGGGAACGCCGCGGAGTACGGGGAGATTGTGCGGCGGTTGGGAAAGGGAGAGCTCAGACCAATCGTGGATCGGACCTATCCGATGGAGCAGCTACGTGATGCTTACGAGCACCTCGCGAAAGGTGAGCAGATGGGGAAGCTTGTCCTAGAGATTTCGTGAACCCGTAACCCGTTGCCTTTGCCTATCTAAGTAATTAGCTTTTATCAACTTAGACCTCCCTCCACATAGAGCCAAATGACTGGTCCTAACGTCCGCGAGCGCATCCTCCCGCGGCTCATTGAAGACGAGCTAAAGGAATCGTTCCTCGACTATTCGATGAGCGTCATCGTGCAGCGCGCGCTGCCCGATGTCCGCGACGGCCTGAAACCCGTGCACCGGCGCATCCTCTACGCGATGCACGAGCTCGGCCTGGTGCCGGGACGCCCCTACAAGAAAGCCGCAACCGTCGTCGGCGACGTACTCGGCAAATACCACCCCCACGGCGATATCGCGGTCTACGACTCGCTGGTCCGGATGGTCCAGGACTTTTCACTGCGCTATCCGCTGATCGATGGGCAGGGGAATTTCGGTTCGGTCGACGGCGATTCGGCGGCGGCGTACCGGTACACCGAAGCGCGTCTCACCCGTGTCGCGATGACGATGCTCGAGGACATCGACAAGGCCACCGTCGATTTCGTCCCGAACTTCGACGACCGGCTGCAAGAGCCAACGGTGCTCCCGGGCCGGCTGCCGAATCTGATCGTGAACGGCTCCGCCGGCATCGCGGTCGGGATGACGACGAACATCCCGCCACACAATCTGAGCGAGGTCGTGCAGGCGATCGTGCACCTCGTCGATCATCCAAGCGCCACGATCAGGGAAATCAGAAAGTTCGTGAAGGGCCCCGACTTCCCGACCGGGGCCATCATCTATGGCCGCGAGGGCATCAAGGAGTGTTACGACAAAGGCCGCGGCCGCATCGTCATCCGGGCACGCGCGATTGCCGAAGAGAAGGAATCGACGGGGAAGCAGCAGATCGTGGTGACGGAGTTCCCGTATCAGGTGAGTCCCGAGCGCGTGCACGAGCAGATCCGCGATCTCGTGCTCGCCAAGAAGCTCGAGGGCATCGCCGACGTCCGGAACGAATCCGACAAGGAGGGAATCCGGCTCGTCATCGAGCTGAAGCGCGACGTCATTCCCATGGTCGTGCTCAATCAGCTCTACAAGCACACGCAGATGCAGCAGACCTTCGGCGCCATCATGCTGGCCCTGGTCGACGGCGCGCCGAAGGAGCTGACCCTCGTCGAGCTGCTGCAGCACTTCATCGAGCATCGCCACACCGTCATCACGCGCCGCACGCAGTTCGAGCTGCAGCGCGCGCAAGACCGCGAGCACATCCTCGAAGGCTTGAAGATCGCCGTCGACAACATCGACGAAGTGATCAAGATCATCAAGAAATCAAAGGACACGCCCAGCGCGGACGCCGCACTGCGGAAGCGCTTCAAGTTGTCAGAAAAACAATCCGCCGAAATCCTCAACATGCGGCTGGCGCGGCTCACCGCCCTCGAGATCACGAAGCTCGAGGAGGAGCTGAAGGACGTCCGCAAGTTCATCAAGGAGTGCAAGGAGATCCTGGCGTCCAAGCCGCGGCGCATGAAGATCCTGAAGGAAGAGCTCACCGAGCTGACGCACGGCTTCGGCGACGAGCGGCGCACCGAGATCGTCGCGGATCAGGGCGAGTTCTCGATCGAAGATCTGATCGCCGAAGAGGACATGGTCATCACCGTGTCCCACGCCGGCTACATCAAGCGGCTTCCGGTCTCCGCCTACCGGCGGCAGCGGCGCGGCGGCAAGGGCGTGATCGCCGCGCATCAGAAGGAAGACGACTGGGTGGAGCATCTCTTCATCGCGTCGACCCATGACTACGTCATGTTCTTCACTGAACAGGGCCAGTGCTACTGGCTCAAGGTGCACGAGATCCCGCAGGCGGCGCGGTCTGCCCGCGGCAAGCCAATCCTCTCCTGCGTCGCGATGAAGCCCGACGAGAAGGTCGCGGCGCTCGTGCCGGTGCGTGAGTTCTCCGAAGATCAGTTCCTGCTGTTTGCCACGAAACAGGGCGTGGTCAAAAAGACCGTCCTCTCGGAATTCGGGAATCCGCGCTCCGTCGGCATTCGCGCGATCAACATCGAGAAGGGCGACGAGTTGATCGACGTGCAGGTGACCGACGGCAAGAACGACATCGTGCTCGCGACCGCGCACGGCATGAGCATCCGGTTCCATGAGAAAGACGTCCGCGACATGGGCCGCACCACCACGGGCGTGAAGGGCATCGAGCTCGATAAGAAGGACCAGGTGATCGACATGGTGGTGGTGCGCCGCAAGTCCACGCTGCTGGCCATGACCGAGAAGGGCATCGGCAAGCGATCCGAGCTCGAAGAGTATCGCATCCAGCATCGCGGCGGACGTGGCATCATCACACTCAAGCGCAGCGATAAAACCGGCGATATCGTTGGACTGAAGGAAGTGCTGCCGGACGACGAGCTGATGATGATCACCAAGAAAGGGATCATGATCCGCGTGCCGGTCGAAGGCATCCGCATCTCCGGCCGGAACACACAGGGCGTCAAAGTCATGAATCTCACGCCCGGCGATTTGGTCGTAGACGTGGCGCGCGTCGTGAAGGAAGATGAGGACGAAACCGAAGTAGAAGAAGACGAGGACGAGACGTCTCCTCCCGCGCCGAAGTCCAAGTCCAAGCCCAAGCCCAAGCCCAAGGCCCCACGCCCCAAGCCCAAGAAATAGCGTGGTCACTTCCCGGGACATCAAGGAAGCCGCAGAGGGGCTGCGGGGGATCGCGCGCCGCACTTCGCTCATCTACGTAGAGGAGCTCGGCGCGCACCTCAAGCTCGAGAACGAGCAGCCCATCGGCGCGTTCAAGATCCGCGGCGCATACAACGCCATCCGGAAACTTGCCGACGGCGCGCGCCAGCGCGGGGTGATCACCTTCTCCTCCGGTAACCATGGTCAGGCGGTGGCCTACGCGGCGAAGCAGTTTGGCGTGCGCGCCGTCGTCGTGATGCCCGAGACGGCGCCCGCCGTGAAGGTCGAGGGCGTGAAGCAATGGGGTGGGGAAGTCGTACTGGCAGGTCGCACGTCCGAGGATCGGCGCATCAAAGCGGAGGAGATCGCGGCGCGCGACGGTCTCGCGGTCGTCCCGCCATTCGACCACGCCGACATCGTCGCCGGCCAGGCCACCGTCGCGCTCGAGATCGTCGAACAGCTTCCCGAAGTCGAGACGGTCGTCGTGCCGGTCGGCGGTGGCGGCCTCATATCGGGGATCGTCGCGGGACTTGGGGCGGTCGGCAGTAAGGCCGTCGTTTGGGGCGTCGAGCCCGCCGGGGCGCCGAAGCTGCACCACTCGCTGGCCGCGGGCGCGCCGGTCCAGCTCGAGCGCACCGCGAGCGTTGCCGACGGGTTGATCACGCTTTCGATCGGCGCGATTCCGTTCGCGGAGTTGTCGCGGGCGCGAGATCGGATTCGCGGCGTCGTGCTGGTCGAGGATGACAGCATTCGCGCCGCCGTGCAGTTTCTCTGGCGCACCCGGCGGCTCGCGGTCGAGCCGTCCGGTGCCGCCACCACGGCTGCGCTCCTCGGCGGGTTGGTACCACGCTCCCGGACCACGGTGCTCGTGGTGAGCGGCGGTAACGTCGATCGGTCGCTGCTCGAGGCCCAGGATTGAAAACCCGCGTTCTGGTTGCAGATGACGACGAGTCGCTGGTCCGTACGCTCACCTGGATCCTGAAAGAGCACGGCTACGAGGTCGACGTCTGCCCGGGCGGCGACGGATTGTTCGCCAAGCTCGAGGAAGTGAAGCCGGCGCTCCTGCTGCTCGACATCATGATGCCCAAAGTCGACGGCCTGCAGCTGCTCGAGCGGATGAAGCAGGACGAGCGCTATCGCGACCTGCCGGTGCTCATGGTGTCCTCGATGCCACCGGAGGAAGCCACCGTGCGCGCCCTAGGCCTCGGCGCCGCCGACTTCATCTCGAAACCGTTCCGGGTGCGAGAGCTGCTGGCGCGCGTGGAGGCGCACATTCGCGTGGGCCGGGCGCTGGCACAGGCGCGCGAGGAAGCGCGCAGCCGGGCGGCGATGGTGGACATCCTCCACGAAGTCACCGACTCGCTCAAACCCGACGAGATCTATCACATCCTCGCGCGCCGCGTGGCGCGCGCGCTGAACATCTCGAAATGCTCGATGGTGCTCGCCAAGCCCGGCGACCAGCAAGGCGTCGTCGTCGCGGCGTACGAAAACCCGATGCTGCGTAACCTGCAGATCGAGCTGGCTCGCTATCCGGAGATCCGCAAAGCGGTATCGACCGGGCGCCTCGTGCTCGTCGAAGACGTCGCGACCGATCCGCTGTACGAGGACGAGCGGCGCCGCTGGGAGCGTGAAGCGATCAAGGTCCCCACGCGATCCGCTGTGGCCCTGCCGTTCTGGATGAAGGATCAGCAGACCGGCGTCTTTTTCCTGCGCACGACGGGCGATGATCCACCGCTGACGCGAGCCGACGCGCAGTTCGCCGAGACGGTCATTAAGACCGCCGTGTCGGCGATCGAGAAAGCGTATGATTTCGAGAGCGCGGTGACGGACAAGCAGCGGCTCGAGAAGCTCGCGTCGACCGATGCGCTCACGGGCTGCATGAATCGCCGAGCACTGGCGGAAGCGCTGGCGCAGGAGCTGGATCGCGCGCGGCGGTACAACCTGGCGCTGACGATTCTGCTCGCCGATCTCGATCGCTTTAAATCGATCAACGACACGCGGGGCCACATCGCCGGCGACTCCGTGCTCCGGCAGGTCGGCGAGCTGCTCAGGCGCGAGGCGCGGTCGGTGGACATCGTGGCGCGCTATGGCGGCGAAGAATTCGTCCTCGTGATGCCGGAGACGGCGCCACACGGCGCGGCGATATTCGCAGAGCGACTGCGGCGGCGGTTCATGGCACGCGACTTCGCGGATCCCGGTGAAGATCCGCTGCATCTGACCGTCAGCATCGGACTCGCGTCGTTCCCCGACGATCGGGTCCACAGCGCCGACAGTTTCATCTCGCTCGCCGATCAGGCCCTCTATCGCGCCAAGAACGAAGGCCGCAACTTGGTTCGGCAATGAGCGAGCGCCGCTGTCCCAAGTGCGGGTCCGTCTACACCGATACCGGGGCGCGCTTCTGTCCCAAGGACGGGAGCATGCTCGTCGAGATCCAGGCCAAGAAGCCTGCACCCTCTTCGGGCAGCGGCACCGGCGTTCGCACGCCCTTGCCGCCCGGTAATAAGGCAGGGGCGGGAGGGGCCGCGGCGGGTCTCGACCGCGCATCTACGCTCTCGAATCAAATCCTCGACGCTCGCTACCAGGTGACGAAGAAGCTGGGCGAGGGCGGCATGTCCTACGTCTACCTCGCCAAGGAGATCTCGTCGGACCAGACCGTGGCGATCAAAGTGCTTTCACCGCGCCTCGCGTCCGACAAGAGCTCGGTCGAACGACTGCGGCGCGAGGCCGGCCTGGCGATGCGGCTTGATCACCCCAACGTCTGCCGCATTCTCCGCCTCGGCGAATCCGAAGATGGGTTGATCTACCTGGTGATGCCCTTCCTCAAGGGCGAGCTGCTCTCCGACCGCGAAGTCCGCTGCGGGCCGATGGACATCGCGCTCGGCGTCTCGTTGCTACAGCAGATGTGCGCCGGGCTGCATCATGCCCACGAGCTGCAGATCATCCATCGTGACTTGAAGCCCGAAAACGTGATGCTCGTCCTCGACGACGGAGGGGGCGGAGGGGGCGGAGGGGGCGGGGGGGGCGCAGAACGGGCGGTCGTCATGGATTTCGGACTCGCCAAGGAACGCCGCGCCGACCCGGCGATCGCCAAACTCACCGCGACGGGAATCATTCTTGGGACGCCCGAGTTCATGAGCCCCGAACAGATTCGCGGGAAGCCGCTAGATGCTCGCAGCGACATCTATGCGCTCGGTATCGTCGCGTTCGAAATGTTTACCGGCAAGCTGCCGTTCCAGGGCCGCAACGCGCAGGAGATGATGATCGCGCGGCTGCGGAGCCAGCCCGTTCCCATCCGGCAGTATCGGCCCGATGTCCCGGACGTCGTCGAGAAGGCGTTGACCAAAGCGCTGCAAACGAACCCGGATGACCGCTTCACGACGGCCATCGAATTCTCGGACGCGCTGACGGGTGGGGGGGGGGGATCGGCTGCGCCGTCCGGTGGACTCTTCGGGAAGCTCAAGGAGAAGTTCTCGTGATCGCGTTGCTGATGGTGCTGGCGCTGCAGCAGCAAGCGGGAGCCACCGCGATTCGGGCGGGCACACTCATCGACGGAACCGGCGCGGCACCGGTGAAAAACGCGGTCATCGTGGTTCAGGGCGATCGCATCACGGCCGTGGGGGGGGGCGCCAATGTCGCGATCCCCACCGGTGCGACGGTCATCGATCTGTCCAGCGAGACGGTGCTGCCGGGCTTCATCGACGCCCACGTCCATCTGGCCGGCCGGACGATCGGGGACGGCGACTGGCAGCACAGCCGTCTCACCGAGATGTCGAGCCAGCTCGCGCTCCTCGGCGCCGCGCACGCACAGCAGACGCTCGAGGCTGGCTTCACGACCGTGCGGGTCGTCGGCAGCGCAGCCTTCGGCGACGTCGCGCTCCGCAATGCGATCAACGCCGGCTGGATTCCGGGCCCGCACATCGTTGCCGCCGGTATCTCCTTCGGCATCCGCGGCGGTCACTGTGACGAGACCAACGGCCTGCAGCCCGAGGCGTTAGGGCACGAAGGCGGCGTCGAGGTCGGCGTTGCCAACGGGCTTGACGAGGTGCGCAACGCCGTGCGTTACATGGTCAAGTATGGCGCGGATGTCATCAAGATCTGCGCGACGGGCGGGGTGCTCTCGCTTACGGATTCGGTCGGCGTACAGCAGTACAGCGAAGAAGAAATGCGGGCCATCGTCGAGACCGCCACGCAGCTCGATCGGCGCGTCGCGGCGCACGCGCACGGAACGGCGGGTATCAAGGCCGCGGTACGCGCGGGCGTGACGTCGATCGAGCACGGCTCGATTCTCGACGCGGAGGCCGTTACGCTGATGAAGCAGCACGGCACCTGGCTCGTGCCGACGCTGCTGGCGGGATTCACGGTCGAGTCGCTGGCAACTGCCGGCCGCCTGCCGGCGCCGATCGCCGCCAAAGCGCTCGCGATCGCGCCGCGGATGCACACTTCCTTCAAGCTGGCGCTCGATGGGGGCGTGAAGATCGCGTTCGGTACCGACGCCGGTGTGATGAAACATGGCACCAACGCCCGCGAATTCGAGCTCATGGTGCGCTATGGGATGACGCCGATGCAGGCCATCGTCGCGGGCACGGCGAGCGGCGCGACGCTGCTTGGCGTCGAGCGCGACGCCGGCACGATCGCGGTCGGCAAACGCGCCGACATCGTCGCGGCACAAGGCGACCCGTTGCAGAACATCACCGTCCTCCAGCACGTCGACTTCGTGATGAAGGACGGCAAGGTGTTCAAGCGCGGCGGCCAAGTCGTGGGCTGGAGCGACGCCGCAGTGCCGTGAAGCGGTTCCCCGCCTTCGATCCACCGGAATACGTCGACTGGAAAGCGGACCCGGCGCTCGTAAAGCGCTTCCGCGACACCGTCGCATCCGATCCCGACCGCGCGCGCAGCGTCGCCGAATTGTCGGGTGAGGCAAAGCTCGCGCTCTATCGCGGCCTGCTGCGCGCCCGACTCCACGACATCGAGCTGAAGCGTTGGGTCCGCACCGGTGTCCTCTCCAAGGCGTGGCTCGGAACGGGCGAGGAGGCGACCACCGTGGGGCCCGTGCACGCGTTGCAGCGCGGCAGGGATATTGTCGCGCCGATGATCCGCAATGCCGCGGCCTGTTGCGAGATGGGCATGTCCATCGCCGATATGCTGCGTGCCTACCTCGCGACGGCCGACTCGCCGAGTCGGGGACGCGACTTGCACGTGGGCTCCTTCCAGCATGGCGTGCTCCAACCCATCTCACACGTCGGCGACATGGTGCCCGTCATCACGGGCATCGCGCTGACCTTCAAGATGAGAAAGGAGCCACGCGTCGCGCTCACGTGGGTCGGCGACGGGTCGACGAAAACGGCCGCGGCGCACGAAGGCACCAACTTCGCCGCCGTGCAGCGCGTCCCCGCCATTTTCATCATCGAAAACAACCAGGTGGCGTTGGGCACCCGTCTCGATCAGCATCATCTTCCCCCCGACTTCAAGGACTGGCCGGCCAGCTACGGGATCTGGGGCGCGACGTTCGACGGCAACAACGTGCTCGACGCGTATGCCGCGACCCGGATCGCCGCCGCACGCTGCCGCGCAGGCAACGGACCGGCGCTGCTTCTCGCTGAAACGTTCCGCATGGGCGGACACGCGACCCACGATGAGCGCGAGGCGCGGGAAACGTTTCCGCCCGATCTGTTTACCACATGGGGCAAACGCGATCCGATCGGCCTGTACGAGGAGTACTTGAAGGAGGAGGGCGTCTCCCCGACCGTGCTCGCGGCGGTCGAAGCCGAAATCACGGATGAGGTCGAACAGGCGGCCGCCGCGGCGTTGGCGAGCCGCGACAACATGCCGAAGGGCGTCACCGCCCTCGAGGGAGTGTATGCGAGCCGCAATTAGCATCGCAGTGATCGTCGTCGCCTCTCACAGGCCTGCTCCCGCGGCCGCGCAGGACCACACGCTGCGGGTGCCGGCCGGCTTCAAGATCTCCGTGTTCGCGCAGAACCTCGAGGGCGTGCGCTTTCTCGCGCTCGGGCCCGGGAACGCCGTGTACGCGACGCAGCCGCGCGCGGGACTGGTCGTCAAGTTGACCGATGCAAACCACGATGGCGTCGCGGACAGCACGATCACGGTCGTGAGCGGATTGCGCCAACCGTTCGGCCTCGCCTTTCGCGGTGACACGATGTATGTCGCGGAGGTGCATGATGTGAAGCGGTTCGATCCGGGCCGCAGTGAACCGGCGACCGTCGTGCCTGATATTCCCAGCGGGGGCCATTCGACTCGGACCATCCTTTTCGGACCAGACGGGAAGCTGTATCTCGCCGTCGGTTCCTCCTGTAATCTCTGCGATGAGCGTGACTCGTTGCGGGCCGCTGTGACGCGATTCGATCCCAATGGATCGGGGGGACGTGTGTTCGCCAGGGGCCTCCGGAACACCGTGGGAATGGCGTTCAACCCAACAACGGGAGAGCTGTGGGGCGCGAATAACGATCGCGACAATCTCGGCGACGACCTGCCGCCCGAGCATGTCAACATCATCAAGGAAGGGCGCAACTACGGCTGGCCGCAATGCTATCTCCCCGGCAAGCCCAATCCCGAGTATACCACGGCCGATTGCTCGAAGGCCGAGCCGCCCATGATCACGGTGCAGGCACATTCGGCGCCGCTGGGGTTCGCGTTCTATACGGGTAATCAGTTTCCTCGCGAATATCGTGGGGACGCATTCATGACGCTGCATGGTTCCTGGAATCGGTCGGTGCCCACGGGCGCCAAAGTCGTCCGCGTGCGCGTGGATCGTTCGGGACGGCGGGCGACCGGAGTCGAGGATTTCATCGTTGGCTGGCAGCTTCCCGATGGCTCGCGCTGGGGTCGCCCCGTCAGTTTACTCGTTATGCCGGACGGCGCGCTCCTCGTGAGCGACGACATGGGTGGGAAGATTTGGAGGGTGAACTATGGACGGTAAGGGACGGTATGGGACGGTAAGGGACGGTATGTTCGGGGCGGTGATACTGGTAGCGGCGGTCGGCCTTTACCGTCTCTTACCGTCTCTTACCGTCCCTTACCGTCCGGATATTCACTCCGAATACGTCAAGTTTCTCAGCGGCAAAGACACGATCACCGCCTATCTCGCCTACCCCGAGCGTTCGCAGCCCGCACCGGCCGTGATCGTCATCCACGAGATCTTCGGCATGTCCGATTTCGTGCGCCAGACAACCGAACAGCTCGCGAAGGACGGCTTCGTCGCGATCGCGCCCGACCTGCTGTCTCGTCGCGGCGGCACTCCCGCATCGCAGGACTCGGCGCGCAAGTTGATCGCGTCGCTGCCGCCCGACTCGATCACCGCCGATCTCAACGCAACCAAGGATTACGTCAAGAAGCTGAAGGCCGTGCGGCCGGACGCGATTGGCGTCATCGGCTTCTGTTGGGGTGGCGGCCAGAGCTTCCGCTACGCGACGAATGCCCCCGACCTCAAAGCGTTCGTCGTCTGCTACGGGCCGGCTCCAAACGCCGCCGACATGGCCAGGATTCGCGCCCAAGGGCTCGGCGTGTACGCGGAAAACGATGCGCGTATCGATGCGGGATTGAGTGACGCCGCCGCGGCGATGAAATCCGCCGGGAAGAGCTATCCATACACGATCTATCCCGGAGTGGGACACGGTTTCTTGCGCAGTCGCGAGAAACCCGAAGTCGCCGACAGCGCGTGGAGTGCCGTGATCCGGTTTTTCCGCGCGCAGCTGAAGAGCTAGCGGCGCGCGGCTGCCGCCAGCAAGGAGCGCGCTCGCTCGAGCGCGGCATCGCACCCCTCCAGCACGTCAGCGACGCGCGGCTGCACGCGGATCTCGGGCACGATTCCCTCGTGCCCGAACTCCGTCCCATCGGAGAATGCGTCGCGGGTCACCGTGAAGCGGACCTGCCAACCGGCAGCGAGCCGGAGCACCAGCGTTTGTCCCGTGCTGCCGGCGGACGCTTCACCGATGATCGTGCCACGGGTGCCGTTGCGGAACGCCGCCAGGAAATCCTCAGCCGCGCCCGACGTGCGCGCCGATGCCAGCACCACGACGGGACCAGTGTAGGGAGGGCGCTCGCGCCGCAGCGGTGGCCAGATCGTGTCGGAAGGCGCGCGGAGCCACGCGCCGGTCGAGTCCGGCTCGTCGGGGCCGCGGTAGGCCGGACGATACTGCGGCGTCCGCCAGCGCGATGTGAGGATGGGACGGTCCGTCAACCGGGAGAGAACGGCATAGCCCTGCTCTCGACCGCTCGCCGTCCACGTCGTCTCGCGCAGATCGAGAATCAGGCCCCGATGCCGCAGCCCTTCGCGCGGTGCGTCGCCCAAGGCGCGGTCGAACAGCGCGACGACATCAGGATCCGCGAGCGAGTTGATGCGGATCCAGATCACGCCGTCCGGCAGTGTGTCGGCTTCGATCGGGGGCCGTTCCAGCGGCCAGCGGGTCATGAGGGCGACGCTGCGGGTCACGCTCGCCCCTCGCTGCGCGCCACCGGGAAGCCGCAGCGATAGATGGAGGGCGGTTCCTCGCTCACCCTCGAGCATGCGTTCCACCGCGCGTTCCCAGCGACTCGAGTCTGTCGCGGCCGCAATTTCAGGAAGGACGGAATCGCGAATCCAGAGCTCCGCGGGAATGCCCTGGACCGCGATGATCTCTGCCAGACGCTCGGGACGGGCGATGCGCATCTCGTCGTTGGCGGCGTAGTCGATGATGAAGGGCCGGCGCTCGATGCTCCGCAGGGCGATCGGCGGTCGCGCCGTTCGCGCCGCGATGGGCGCAGGCGGCAGGAGCTCGAATTGGCCGTCGTGCAAAAGCGCGCCCCAGCGCCGCAGTTGCCGGAAAAACTGCAAATCGGTTAGTGCGGGTCCTCCTCCCGCGCCTCCCGGCCCCCCCCGTGTGTCGATCATCGTGACCGTCGCGGCGAACGCCGAGTCCCAATTCGCGCGCACGGCGTTCCAGTAGGCATAGTTATAGCGCGCTTCCGACCACAGTCCCGCCGCGACGAGGTGCCGGTCGACCGGATTCACACGCTGCGCGCTGAGTGGTGCAAAGAGGAGCGCCGGGAACCACACTGAGAACCACGGCGTACGGGATCGCATGGCCCTAATTTATCTGTTGCTGTTCGCCTCGCCCCAACTGCTCCTGTATCTGTACTTGCGGGAGCGCCTTCCGCTATCTGCGCGGCGGGTGCTCACGCTTGTCTTCGTTGTCTTCAACATCCCCTGGGTCATCGTCGGCGTGCGGATGTTCTCCGGCAGTCTGTGGGGAATCAGCCGCGTTCCCTACCTTGCCCCCTGGATTGCGTGGCAGCTGCTTGGCTGGATCTTCTGCGCGCTGGTCGCGGTCTACATCGTCGCCAAAGCGGTTGGGCGGTTCGGCGGATTGGCGGTTCGCAAGCTGCGCCACGCCCCAACCGCTGAACCGCCTGACCGCCCAACCGCCCTCTCCCGCCGCCAATTCCTCGTCCGCGCGACGTACACCTACGCCGCCGCCGGCGTGGGATTGTCAGCCTACGGGATTTGGAACGCGGAACGACTGCCAAGTATCACGCGCCGCGCGCTGGTCTTTCCGGATCTTCCGCCCGTCTTGGACGGACTGCGCATCGCTCACGTCTCCGACGTGCATGCCGGCATTCACATGCCCGAAGAGAAAATGGCCCAGATCGTCGCGCTGACGAACGCGCTCGGCGCGGATCTGATCGTGCAGACGGGCGACATGATCGACATCTCGCAGTCCTACATCCCCCAGTACGTGCGGGCATTTCGGGATCTACACGCACCGCTGGGCGTCGTAACGGTGCTGGGCAATCACGATCGGTACACGGGCGCGGACGCCGTGATCAGAGGCGTGCGCGACGCCGGGCAGACGTTCGTGAAGAACGGTGTGCACGTCATCGAGCACCGCGGTGCCGCAATCGCGCTCGTTGGGATTGATGACCCGCGCAATTGGCGTGCGGATGATCCGCAGGACGACGATTTGGCCGAGGCACTGCGCGTCACGCCGCCGGCGTCGCAGGCATTTCGGGTTTTGCTGGCTCATCGTCCTGGCGCATTCGACGGCGCCGCACCGCGCGGTATTCCGCTGACGCTCGCCGGCCACATTCACGGCGGGCAGTTCTATCTGCCCGTGATCGGCTGGTCGCCAGGACGGCTGATCACCAAGTACGTCATGGGTCACTTCCACAGGGGCGCGAGCCAGCTCTACGTGAGCCGGGGCATCGGTGTCGTCGGCGTGCCGCTGCGGATCTTTGTGCCGCCGGAGATCGCATTGTTCGAGTTGCGGCGTTCGGGATAGCGCGATCACGCGCTAATCGCCCGCCACGCTCCATCGATCACCAGTCGCAACCCCGCGTCGCCGCTCTTCCATTCTCCAGCCACGATCTTCTGCAGCGCATACGCAATCGTCGCGAGCCACATGCCCGCCCACACATCCACTGCTCCCGTGCGCACGACGCCTTGCGCCTTCCCCTCGGCAATCAGGCGCTCGACCACAAGGCGAAACTCGCGCTCGGCCTTGCGGCTCTCGTCATCGAGCACCGCCCCGAGCGGCTCGAGCAATCCGAGCTTCACGATCGACGGATCCTGCGTCGCGCCCTCGATGAGACCATGCGCGACAGCCGCCAGCTGGGCGCGCGTGTTGGTCGGTTCGAGGCTCCGGCTCGCTTCCTGTGCGACTTTCGTCGCCCAGCGTTGCGCCGCTCGATAGAGCTCGTTGACGAGCTGCTGCTTGCTGGCGAAGTGCCGGTAAATCGTTCCCTCCGCGATGCCCGCTTTCTTCGCGATTTGCGCGGTCGTCGTGACGTGATAACCGCGCGTCGTGAACAACTCGAGCGCGGCCCGGATCAGGCGCTGGCGTGTGAGATCGGCGGCCGGCGTGGTGTTGGAAACGTGGGGATGCGACACGGCGCGAATCTACCGTCCGCCAAGCAGTGTAACTAGCTTTCCGGCCGCTTTGTCGAAGCCCTGTTAGCTCCCAAGCCGACCATTCGGAGGCGTTGACGCGATGCGCATGCTGGTACTCGGTGCCGGACTGCAGGGCTCCGCCTGTGCGTATGATCTGCTCCAGCAGTCCGCGGTTGAGCGCGTCACACTCGCTGATCTGAAGCCGGGACGTCTCCCAGCTTTCCTGAAGAAGAAGAGCGATAAGCGACTCGTCACGGCCCGCCTCGATGCAAAGCAGTCGGTTCGGTTGCGCAAGCTGATGCATGGCCACGACGCCGTTCTGAACGCGTTGCCCTACTACTTCAACTATTCGGTCGCCCGGAATGCCATCGCGGCGGGACTGCATTGCGCGGACCTCGGCGGCAACACCGAGATCGTCCAGAAGCAGAAGACGCTCAATGCCGCAGCTGAAAAGAAAGGCGCATCCGTCGTTCCCGACTGTGGGCTCGCCCCCGGGATGGTCAACATCATCGCCGCGGAAGGCGTTCGACGGGTCGGCGAGGCGGAGTCGGTGAAGATCTTCGTGGGCGGGTTGCCGCAGCATCCCGAGCCCCCGCTGAATTATCAGATCGTCTACTCGCTCGAGGGTGCGTTGGATTATTACACGACGCCTTCGTGGGTCTTGCGGGGCGGCCGGCCGGAGCGCGTGGACGCACTCTCCGAGCTCGAGACGGTGGAGTTCCCCCACCCCGTCGGCACGCTCGAAGCGTTCCATACCGGTGGTGGCATCTCGACGATGCCGTGGGCGTATGCCGGCAAGATCCAGACGATGGAGTACAAGACGCTGCGGTATCCGGGTCATATGGCCGTCATGCGCGCTGTTCGCGAGCTCGGTTTGCTGTCGCTCGATCCGGTGACGGTGAAGGGGACCAAGATCGTGCCGCGTGACGCGTTCATCGCCACCGTGTCGCCGCGGCTCTCCAAGCCCAACGGACGCGACGTCGTTGCGTTGCGGGTCGAAGTGAAGGGACGCAGCGGACGTCGGGTCGTGTGGCAGCTGTTGGACTATTACGACAAGACCACCGGCATCAGCGCGATGATGCGCACGACCGGCTACTCGCTGGCGATCACCGGAGTCATGCAAGTCGACGGCAGGATTAGAGCCACCGGTGTCCACACGCCCGATGAAGCGGTGCCGTTTCAGGCGTACGTGGATGAGTTGAAGAAGAGAGGAATTGAGATTCGGGAAGTGACCAATCAGTAGCTCCAGCTCGTCGCGAACGCGACCTCCGCGCCTTCCGTTCCTTTTCCGCCCTCCAGTATCACGACCGTATTCCGCATCAGCGCGACGGCGACTCCCGCGCCGAGGCTCGCGTGGAGTCCGTCTCGCGTGAGCCGCACAGCTTCGCCTGGTGCGAACACCCGCGCCGCGTCGTAAAAGCCGAACAATTTGACCTCGAGCAGGCGCGGCGCCCAAATCAATCCATAACGGGCTTCCACGCCGCCGAGAATCTTTCCCGGGCCAACGAACCGGCCGTCGTGGTAGCCACGCAATGAGTGGTAGCCACCCACGGCGACCACCGGCCCTTCGCTTGACTCCATCGTAAACTGGGCCGCGACCGGCGGCGTGCCGGACATTCCTTCGCCCGCGATCCGGCCGGCGAGGATCAATCGGTCCAGCGGATGCACGTATACGCGGACCGTGCCGGTCCGGCGAGTGTAGCCCCGTCCGCTGGCGACCAACCCCTCGACAAAGACGCCGCGGTGCGGGTCGGTCTCGAGATCACGCCAGTCGAGCACGACACCCGCGCGTGCGATGCGATCGTTGAACGGGACCTCATCCGGCCGGATAGTCCCGGACAGCTGGTCGCGCTTGAAGACGCTTTCCCCAGGGAGGTCGCGAAAATCGGTGTGTTCGAGCGAGCCGCCTGCGAGAATGCGCAGCGGGCCGACGATGCGGCGTTGCACCGTAAACCGCGCGGTGCGAATCGTGCGGCTCACCCGATAGAAGTACGAACGGCCAGTGAGGCTGTCGCGGACGTAGGTGGTGTTGTTTCCCTGACCGTAATAGCCGAAGCGATTCGCGCGGATCAGGCCGGCTGTCAGACCAAACCGCCAGCCGTCCCAATAGGCGGGCGCCTGCGCGTCGGCGATGATCGAATAGCTGCCCTGCGTGCTGGCTCCGGCATCGAGCGCGATCCGGGCGAACGTCGGCTCCGGCCGCTCGGCAAAGCCCATAGGGCTCGACCAGTCGTAATGGCCCGCGAGCCAGAATCCGTCGATCGAGCTGTACCAAATGGCGGGATAGAGATGGTCGACCCAGTTGTGTCGTGGATTCGGCTCGGCGGAAGTCTGTGCATTGAGCCCGCGCGCGAGCAGGACTGCGACGGCGAGGGCGTAACCGGATCGCCGCATGGCGCTCAGGTTTGCTCGAAGACGTGCGCCGTATCGTGAAGCTTGGCGTCGGTGCCGTCGTGCGCCGCATAGCGGCCGGGGTACAGCGATGCCGCACCGAATTCTCCGCGCTTGTTCACGCCATAAAAGATCAGGCCAAACTTGGGACGGCCGCGGGCATCGAGCAGCCGAGGCTCGGTGGTGGCGATGACGCGCTTGAGGGACTCGAGACATGCGTCAGTCGGTTTCATGCCGCGCCGCATGTTGTCGACCGTCAGAAAGCCGCCGCACACCTTGATGTTCGATTCACCGCGGCCGGTTGAGCCCGCCGCGCCGACCTCGTTATCGCAATACTGACCGGCGCCGACGACCGCCGAGTCGCCCACACGGCCCGGAATCTTGAAGGCGAGTCCGGCCGTCGTGGTCACCGACGAAAGGTCGCCGCCCGGCGTCACCGCACTGCAATTGATCGTGCCGGTGGGACGCACGATCATCGTTTCGGTTTCCGGGACGTCGAGATAATCGTCCTCCGGATTCAGGTTCGCACGCCACCGGAGCCACGCCTGCCGCGACTCCGGTGTCAGGAGATCTTCTTCTTTGAAGCCGTAGGAGAGCGCAAACTTTTTCGCGCCTTCCCCGACGAGGAAAATGTGATTGGTGTACTTGAGAACGAGTTTGGCGACTTCGGACGGCGTCTTGATATTCTCGAGACACCCGACGGCGCCGGCGCGTTTGGTGGGACCATGCATGCACGAGGCGTCGAGCTGCACCACCCCGTCGCGATTGGGAAGGCCGCCGTATCCGACGGTCGTGTCGTTGGGATCGAGCTCCTGGATCTTCACACCTTCGATCACGGCGTCGAGCGTATCGGCGCCTTGCATCAGCATGTCGAATGCTTTTTGAACGCCGCGGAGACCGTTGGCGCTCGCGATGGCGACGGGTTTGGCGGCCCAACGGGATCGCGCGGGCAGGGGTTGGAGTGGTCGCATCGGATGCGGAATTACGGCGCTGGCCCCGCCGGCCGCGATGCCGCCCGCGGCGGAGCGCAAGAAATCCCGACGCGACCAGGAGTCGGACACGGTTAGGGTTTTACCCACTCGTCATCCTGCTGTCAACTTGCTACGTTGTCCCACCGTGGAGCTTTCGCTCGTTGTGCCCGCGTATAACGAACGCGAGAACCTGGCTCCGCTGCTCGCGGAGATCGACTCCGCCCTCACGGGCCGTAGCTACGAGGTGATTGTCGTGGATGACGGCTCGACCGATGGCACGCTGGAGACGCTCAAAACCCTGCGCCAGACGCATCCGCAGCTGCGCGTCATCGCGTTCGAGCGCAATGCGGGACAGACGGCGGCGTTCGCGGCCGGATTTCGGAGCGCGCGCGCACCAATCGTGATCACGCTCGACGCCGACTTGCAGAATGATCCCGCCGACATTCCGCTGCTCGTGGATACGCTACAGCGAACGGGCGCGACGGCAGTGGCCGGCTATCGCGCCACGCGCCGCGACACTCCATGGAAGCGCCTCCAGAGCCGCATCGCTAATGGCGTGCGCAACCGGCTGAACGGCGAAGTCATTCGTGACACGGGGTGTTCGCTCAAGGCCTTTCGGACCGACGCGGCGCGCGCCCTGCCGCTGTTCGGCGGGATGCACCGCTTTCTTCCCACGCTGATCAAGATGCAGGGCGGTACGGTCACGGAGGTGGCAGTCGGCCACCGGCCGCGCCGGCATGGCGCGACGAAGTACGGCATGTGGAATCGCGTGTGGCGCTCGCTGATCGATGCGTTCGCGGTGCGCTGGATGCAGCGGCGCGCCCTGCGGTACCGGGTGCGGGAGGAGTACTGATGACCGGGCCTCCGCTCACCCACCCGACCCACGACCAATGGCTCGTGCAGATCGACGCGGAGCTGGACGGCGAGCTGTCGCTGGTCGAGCGGGCCGCCCTCGCGAAGCACCTGGTCACGTGCGCGCATTGCGCCGGCGCCCGCGCAAGCCAGCTGGAAGTGCGCGTCGCGCTCGCACGCTCGGCGGGCAATCCGCACGCGTTCGTGGTGCCGCGGCCCGTGATCCGGCCCGGCGCGCTGGCGCTGTGGGTAGCCATCGCGCTGGGAGTTGGGCTGCTGGCCGGATGGGGAGCCCACCAGCGCTGGGGCGGGCCGGGGAGCGGGACGCCGCTCGAGGAAACGCGTGGGACGATCGTCGTCCACTAGCGCTTCCCTCGTCGCTCTCGCGAGCGGGGCGATGTTGAGCGTCACGATTCCGATGCAGGGGCCCGGCACCCGGCTGACGTATCGGATTCGCGTCATCGAGCCCGCGGCGGTCGCGCCCCGCATCCTCGCGAGCGGCGCCGTCAGCGGACCGCTCGACACCGACATGCGGCTCACGCTGCGCAGCGACAGCGTCGAAGTCGAAGCGCTTTTCCAGGTCACGCCCATCGGCGACACGGTCAACCTCGGTGCCGAGTTCTTCACGAGACGCCGCGTCGGGCGCTCGCGCCGCGGCCTGCCGGTGTGGGAGGACGATACGTACCGGCGTGTGGTGCGGCTTGCGTGGAATGATACGGCCCGCGTGTACCCCTTCGGCTCCGGTCGCCGCGACACTGCGCCCCGTAAAGGCGCCTGGGTTGAGCTGATTCTCGAGCGCGCCTTCGCGGGTGGGGAGGCGCGGCCGGCGGAGGAGTTCGCCGTCGTCGATACGACTCGCGATTTCCGGTTGGAAGCCGTCGTGCGGCCGCGGCGCGCCCACGTGGTGCTGAACCTCGTGCGCGGCGACACCGTCAGCGCACCTCGCCCGATCGACCTGATTCCGGAGGAACCGCCGCGCATCGTGCGGCTGGTACTCGGCAGACGAGTGACGACGCTGGAGCTGAGCCTCACGCGTCCCGATCCGCCGCGCTCGGACCGCGAGCGCGCGCTCGCCATCGATGCCGACGTCGTCTGCTTGCGGGTCGTGCCGCCCGACGGGTCGGAGCCGCTGGGCGTGATGTGCGGGCGGCTCAACAGCGTCGCGCGCCAGCTGCCGCTGCCCAGCGGCGATACGCTCGCCGCAACGTTTGCCTGGCCCGGTCCGCGCTGATGGCCCGGCCTCGGAAGCAGCGGCTCGATCCATCCATCTTCCATCTTCCCGCCGACAAGATGCGGGAGGGCTATTACTCCGACAAATATTTTGTGCGCGCGCGGGATCTGTTGCGTCGGGCACGGCATCGCCCCCGAGTCACGATGCAGGTGTTCGGAAAGTCGCACGCCTATCTGGGCGGCATCGACGAGGCGATCGCGATTCTGAAACTGTGCGCCGAGAGTTGGGACGAGCTCGTCGTGCACGCGCTGTATGACGGTGAAGAGATCCAGCCGTGGGAGACCGTGCTGCTCATCGAGGGGCCGTACGACGCCTTCGCGGTGCTCGAGACGCTGTACCTCGGCGTGCTGGCGCGACGGACACGGGTTGGCACGAATACGCGGCTCGTCGTCCAGGCCGCGAAGCCGAAGGAAGTGATGTTTTTCCCGGCGCGTCACGATCACTGGTTGGTACAAACGGGAGACGGCTATGCCGCGCACATCGCGGGCGCGATCGGAGTGTCCACGGACGCACAGGCATCGTGGTGGGGATCGGAAGGCGTCGGGACCGTGCCCCACGCGTTGATCGCAGCCTACGGCGGCGACACGGTGCTCGCGTCGCGGAAGTTCGCGGAGTACAGCGATCCGTCGGTTCGGCTCATCACGCTCGTGGATTTTGATAACGATTGCGTCGGGACCTCGCTGGCGGTCGCGCGCGCCTTGGGCGATCAGCTGTATGGAGTGCGGCTCGACACCTCCGAGACGCTGGTGGACAGATCGGTGATTCCGCAGATGGGCACATTCCGGCCGACGGGCGTGAATCCGCAGCTGGTCTGGAACGTCCGGCGCGCCCTCGATGCCGAGGGCTTTACCCACGTCAAAATCGTCGTCTCGGGCGGCTTTACCGTCGAGAAGATCCGCAACTTCGAGGAGCAGGCGGTCCCGGTCGATGTATACGGCGTGGGCTCGAGTCTCTTTCAGGGGCGCTTCGACTTCACCGCCGACGTGGTGATGCTGGAGGGGAAACCGCGTGCGAAGGTGGGTCGGTCCTATCGGCCCAATCCCCGACTGGAGCGCGTCGAGTAAGTACTTGCATCAGCCTTTGCTTCTGCATAATTTTCCGCCCAAATGAATAATCATGCATCCGTCCCGGTCGGCGTGCTCGGGGCGTCGGGGTACGTCGGGCACGAGCTGTTGCGCCTCCTGCGCGGGCATCCGGCCGCGACCATCGCCTTCGCAACCGCCGACTCGGCCGCCGGCGAGTGGGTCGACGGGGTCGAGCTGATCAAGGTCGACGATGCTCCCTGGCAGCAGGCCGAGATCGTGTTGTCCGCGCTCCCGCACGGCGTCTCCGCGCGCTACGTGCAGGAGGCACGCGCCGGCGGGAAACGCGCCGTGGATCTGTCCGCCGATTTCCGGCTCTCACCTGACGCGGTCTATGGGCTCACGGAGTTCACACGCCCGCGCCTCCCCGCCGCCGATCTCGTTGCCAATCCCGGCTGTTATCCGACGGCGGCGCTGCTGGCGCTGCTCCCGTTGGCGCAGCTCGGACTCATTGACGCATCGCGCGAAGTCATCATCGACGCGGCGTCAGGTGTGACGGGCGCCGGCCGCAATCCCAAACGCGATTTGTTGTTCGGCGAGGTTGCGGAGGACTATCGCGCCTACGCCGCCGGGAACACACACCGCCATCTGGCAGAGCTACGTCAATCCCTCGCGCGCGAAGGCGGATTCACGGGCGACCTCGTCTTCACGCCGCATCTGTTGCCGGTGAAACGCGGCATACTCGAGACGATCCACGTGCCGTTGACGCGGGTGCTCGACCAATCGACGGCCGAAGGGCTGTACAGCGCAGCCTATGACGGCGAGCCCTGCGTGCAAATCCTGCACGGCGCGTTGCCATCCCTGAAGGACGTCGTCTACCGCAACCGCGTCGCGATCGGTGTCGCCCTAGTGGCCGACGTCCAGCGGCCGCGACTCACCGTGATCGCCGCGATCGATAACCTCGTCAAAGGCGCGGCAGGACAGGCGATTCAGAACATGAACGTGATGCTCGGGCTACCGGAAACGGCGGGACTGGCATGCTGACCGTGCGGGTCGTCAAGATCGGCGGCAACCAGCTCGATCGCCCGGTCTGGGTGGCCGAATGCGCGCGCGCGCTCAAAGGGGCGGGCCCCGTCGTCGTGGTCCACGGCGGTGGACAAGCCGTCAGCGCGTGGTCGCGTCGGCTCGGGCTGCCCGTCGAAAAGCGCGAGGGCCTGCGCGTCACCACACCGGAGATCGCGGAGATCGTCGAAATGGTTCTGGGCGGTCCCATGAATCGCCTGCTCGTGAGTGCGTTGCGCGACGCGGGACTCGACGCGATTGGGTTGTCGGGTGTCGATGGCGGTCTCTTGACGGCGCAGCCTGTCCAGAAGGGATCCGAGCTGGGTGAAGTGGGCACGATCGAAAACGTGCGCGCGTCGCTCCTCCAGAGCCTGCTGCTCGCCGGCCTGACCCCCGTGATCGCGCCCGTCGCACCGTCGCTCTCCGCTCCAGTGCGGCCACTGAACGTGAACTCCGATCAGGCGGCTGCCGCGATCGCCGCCGCACTCGGCGCGCAGGAGTTGCTCTTCGTCTCCGACGTCCCGGGCGTTACCGTGGATAGCGTGACGCAGCCGACACTATCGGCTACTGAGGTCGAGCCGCTCATCGAGTTGGGCGTGGCGAGCGGCGGCATGGCCGCGAAGCTCCGCGCCGCCGCACAAGCGCTCAGCGCCGGCGTCCGCGCGGTACGCATTGGCGATCTCGACATGTTCGAGCACGCGACCGCCGGCACGCGCCTTCTCGCCACACCTCCAGCCGTCCAACCAGCGTGACTACGCCGCTCGTCAGCTCCGACGCCGGCGCGCTGCTCGGCGTCTATGCGCGCGTGGGGCCGCACTTCGTCGCGGGCGAAGGCTCGCAGCTGATTGCCGAAGACGGCACGCGCTATCTCGATTTCGTGGCGGGCATCGCGGTCAATGCGCTCGGATACAACAGCCCGGTCTTTCGCGACGCCGTCATGCGCGCGCTCGAGGCGGGGCTCGTCCACGTGTCGAATCTGTACCGGACCGAACCGGGCGAGCGGCTCGCCGTGGAGCTGACCAGCCGTGCGTTCCACTCAGGCGGTCAAGCTTTCTTCTGTAACTCTGGCGCGGAAGCGAACGAAGGCGCCTTCAAGTTCGCCCGTAAGTGGTCCGGCAAGAGCGAGATCGTCGCCTTCAGCGGTTCGTTTCATGGTCGCTTGTTCGCGTCGCTCGCCGCGACCGACCGTCCCGATTACCGCCGGCCGTTCGAGCCGTTGCTCCCCGGTGTGCAGATTGTTCCGCTTGGTGATACCGAGGCGGCCGGCCGTGCGATCACACCCGAGCGCACCGCGGCGGTGATCATCGAGCCGGTCCAGGGCGAGGGCGGCGTTCGCCCCATTGCCACCGACTTCCTCACCTTCCTGCGCGAGCTGTGCGATGCGTGCGGCGCGGCGCTCATCTTCGACGAAGTGCAGTGCGGCCTCGGTCGCACCGGAACGTTGTTCGCAGCGGAGCGGTCGGGTGTGGTGCCGGACATCTACACGCTCGCCAAGCCGCTCGGCGGCGGGCTACCGATGGGCGCGATTCTCGTCAACGATCGCGTAGCGGCGGCGATGGCGCCCGGCGATCACGCGACGACGTTCGGTGGTGGGCCGTTCGTGGCAACGGTCGCCCTCGACGTCCTGCGCACCGTTGCCGAGCCCGATTTCCTCGCCGACGTCCGGGCGAATGGCGAATGGCTGGGCGGCCGTCTGAATGCGCTCGCCTCTCGGAGCCCGCGCGTCAGCGAAGCGCGCGGCTGCGGGTTGATGTGGGGACTCGAGCTCAACGAAGTCGCTGCGCCAATCGTCGCCGCGGCGCGCGAGCGGCATCTCCTCGTGCTCACCGCCGGACCGACGGTCATTCGCATCGTCCCGCCGCTCAACATCACCCGCGAGGACTTGGAGCGCGGCACTGCCATCCTCGAGGACCTACTCGCGTGACGAGTCTCTCGCTCAACGCGCGCCCCTTGCCGACGCCCCCCCCGCCCCCCCCCCAGCCGGAGCCGTCGTTGCGGCCCGCGGTTCTCTCAGATGTCGCGGGTATGGAAGAGCTGATGGCGCCGTTCGTGACGACCGGAGACCTTCTGCCGCGCTCGAACTACGATCTCTGCCGCCACATCAAGGAGTATGTCGTCGCCGAGGGTCAGGACGGCGCGATCGTGGGCACGGCGAGTCTGAAGATCTACAGCACCGAGCTCGCCGAGGTCGCTGGGCTCGCGGTCCGGGACGACCAGCAGGGACGTGGGGTCGGGAAGGCGCTCGTCGAGTCACTCCTCGTCGACGCTCGCGCCCTGGGGCTCAAGGTCGTGTTCGGCCTCACCCGCAAGCCGCTGTTCTTCATACGGCTCGGCTTTCAGGTGGTAGAGAAGGAGCAGTTTCCGCTCAAAGTCTGGGCTGATTGCGCGCGCTGTCCGCGCCAACATGCCTGTGACGAAGTGGCGGTCGCGCTGACGCTATAACGCATGCGCCGCAGTAGTTGACACTCGCAGCGCCTCCCGGAGAGATTCCCCGGTTGCCGACCCTTCCGAGGAGAAGATTCATGCCCCGCGCGCCCCGCGTGCCCCGCGTCATCTTCTGGGACGTGGATACGCAATACGACTTCATGAAGGCGGACGGCAAGTTGTACGTACCGGACGCCGAGCAGCTTGTCGCCAATCTGAAGAAGTTGACCGACTACGCGCATGGCCACGGCATTCGCATCGTGGCGAGCGCGGACGATCACGTCCCCGAGCATGCGGAGATCTCGGCGACGCCCGATTGGAAGGAGACGTTTCCGCAGCATTGCCTGCGTGGTACGCCCGGTCAACGGAAGATTCCCGAGACCGCGCTGCGCGACCCCCTGGTCATCGAGCCCGAGCCGCAAGACAACGCGGCGCTGGCGGCGCGAGTCCGCGGCCATCGCGGGGACATCCTCTTTCATAAGCACCGCTTCGACGTCTTCTCCAATGCCAATGTCCTGCCCGTTCTCGACGTCCTCAATCCGCACGACATCGTGCTGTATGGCGTCGCGCTCGACGTCTGTGACAAATACGCAATCGAAGGCCTGCTGCAACATCGACCACAGACGCGCATCTTCGCGGTTGTGGACGCGATGAAGCCGATCGACCGCGATGTGGCCGCGCAGCTGCTGAAGGAGTGGGGCGAAGAAGGCGTCCGCCTCGTCAAGACGAGCGAGGTGGTCGTGGGCGGCCTGGTCGACGAGCTGGTGCGGGCCAGCGCATGACCTCCACTGCCTCGCTGTCAACACGCGCGGGCGGGGGGGGCACCGGTCCCGCGTTCGGAAAGTTCTTCCTTCCCGGTCCGACCGACGTGCATCCCGAGGTGCTCGAGGCCATGGTGCGCCCGATGATCGGCCACCGTTCGTCGGCCATGGAGAAGCTGCTTCAGGGCGTGGCGCCGAAGCTGGGCGCGCTGGCGAGGACGAGTCGTCCGGTGCTGATCGGGACCAATTCGGCGACCGGATTCATGGAAATGGCGGTACGCAACGGCGTGCGCCGGCGCGCGTTGTCGCTCGTCAACGGCGCGTTCAGCGAGCGCTTTGCCGGGATCGTGAACGCCAGCGGCAAAGAGTGCATCCGTCTGGACGTGCCGCTTGGGTCCGCCGTCGAGCCCGACATGTTGCGCGATGCGTTGCGCCGCACGCCGGTGGACGCCGTGACCTGCGTGCACTCGGAAACGTCGACCGGCGTCTTGCAGGACGTCGCCGCGTTCGCGGAGGTCGTCAAAGAGTTCGACGACGTGCTCCTGCTCGTGGATGCCGTGACCTCCATGGCAGGGTCGCCGGTCGAAACGGATCGCTGGAATCTCGATTTCGTCTTCACGGGATCGCAGAAGGCACTCGCGCTGCCGCCGGGGCTCGCCTTCGGCGTCGCGTCGGAGCGCATGGTCGATCGCGCGAAGACCCTCGAGGAGCGCGGGGCGTACTTCGATCTCATCAGTTTTCTCGCCGCGATGACCAAGTTCCAGCCGACCAACACGCCGGCCGTGTCGCTGCTCTACGCCCTCGAGGTCCAGCTCGCGCGCATCGACCGGGAGGGTGGGATCGAAGCTCGCTGGAAACGGCACGATGCAATGCGTCGTCGCGTCGAAGCCTGGAGCGCGGAGGTCGGTGTGAAATTTCTGCCGCGCGAGGGTCGCCATAGCTGGACGGTGTCGTGCCTGCGGGTTCCTGAAGGCAAACACGCCAAGGACGTCGTTGCGGCACTCAAGCAACGGGGTTGGACGATCGGTGCGGGCTACGGCGCGCTGAAGGATTCCACGATTCGCATCGGACACATGGGCGACCACACAGTCGAAGCGCTCGATGAGCTGCTGCCGCTGATCGGTCAGGCGTTCGCGTGACGTGGCGCGTGGTGGTCGCCGACCGTCTGGCGGCCAGCGGTCTCAATCTCCTCTCGGGAACTCCGGAGATCGAAGTCATCGACGTCGCCGGGAAGGCCGGCGAGCTCGATCGCGTCATCGCCGGAGCGGACGCGCTCATCGTCCGGAGCGAGACTCGCGTCACGGCGAGTTTGATGGCGCGCGCACCGCACCTGCGCGTCGTCGCGCGCGCCGGCACAGGCGTCGATACCATCGACGTGCATGCCGCGACGCGGCGTGGCATCGCCGTCATGAATGCCCCAGGCGCGAATACCGTCAGCGCCGGCGAGCACGCGATGGGCCTGCTGCTGTCGCTGGTGCGGCGGATTTCGGATGCCGCGGCGGCAATGCGCGCCGGCCAGTGGGACCGCAAGAAGTTCGAGGGCACGGAGCTGCGTGGCAAAACGATGGGCATCGTGGGACTGGGACGCATCGGCGGGCATGTCGCCCAGCTCGCGCGAGCCTTCGGTATGCAGGTCGTCGGTCACGATCCGTATCTGCTCCCTGAGCGCGCGGCCGAGCTGCACGTGCGGCTGCTCACCATCGACGCGCTGCTGCGGGCGGTGGACGTCGTGACATTGCATGTCGCGTTGACGGACGAGACGCATCATCTGATCGACGCCAACCGTCTGAAACTCATGAAGCCGACCGCGGTCCTGATCAACACGGCGCGGGGCGAGCTGGTCGACGAAGTCGCGCTTGCCGACGCGATCAGGGAGAAGCGGATTGGCGGTGCCGCGCTCGATGTGTTCTCAGTCGAGCCCTTGCCGGCCGACTCGCCGCTGCGCGGACTCGACCGGGTCATCCTGACACCACATCTGGCCGCGTCGACTGCCGAGGCGCAGGAGCGCGTCGCAATGGAGATCTCCGCCGCAGTGCGCGACGCGCTGGTCGCGGGCGATCTGTCGTTCGCGATCAACGTGCCAGGGATGGGCGGCGATCTGTTGCGGCGGCTGGCGCCACTGCTCGACCTCGCGCGCCGTCTTGGTCGCCTGGCCCTGGCTCTCGCCGACGGCCCCGTGAAAGCCGTAGAAGTTGCCTATGGAGGAAAAGAAGAGGCCGCGCAGCGGCCCGTGCTCGTCTCGGCGCTCGAGGGACTGCTCGCGGCCATGAACGCCGGCCCCGTCAGCCTGGTGAACGCGCAGGTCCTCGCCGAAGAGAAGGGCATTCAGCTCGGTATGCGGACGGGCGCGCCCGAGGCAGGATTCGAAACGTCCGTCGGTGTGAAGGTCGACACCGCGCGCGGGCGCGTGCGCGTGGCGGGCGCGCTCATCGGCGGCAGCCACGGTCGAGTGGTCCGGATCGACGATTATCATGTGGACGTGGCGCCCGACGGCTGGATGCTCGTCGTCCGCAATCGCGACGTGCCCGGCGTGATCGGGAGGGTCGGTTCAGCATTGGGCAGCGCTGGGATCAACATCGCGAGCTACCACCAGGCACGCCGCTCGACGCAAGGTGGGGGAACGGACGCCCTCGCCGCCATCAACGTCGATCAGGCGCTCACCAACGGGATTCTCGACAAGCTGCAGGCGCTGCCGGACGTGCTGGACGTCCGGCTGGCGAACTTCGGAGACTAATCCGCCGCCTGTTGTTGCTGTTGCTCGTCCGCCAACAATCGGAATGATTTGACGGCGCCGGTGAGCCGGTCGGCCGCTTCCGCGAGCCGGTTGGCGGACGACGCGATCTCCTCAGTCGACGCGCTTTGCTCCTCGCCTGAGGCGGCCAGTTCCTGGGCGGACGCGAGCAGGGTGTCCGTCTGACCGGCGACGGTCCCGAGCCGATTCGCGATCTCTTCGACGAGCGCGCGCAGCTCGCCGGCCGATTGCGCGATCTCGCGGCTCCAGGCGTCGTTCGCATCCGCCTCGCTGGCGACCGTCGTCAGGCCCTGGGCGGCAGTCTGCGACGCTTCCCGCACCGCGGCGCCGCCTTCCGCCAACCGCACCAGCCGGTCGCGCGTCGCTTGCACTCGCGTCAGGACCCCGCGAACCGTGTCGGCGGTGTCCCCGGCAGCCGCGGCGGCGACCGAGGCAAGCTTGCGCACCTCGTCGGCGACGACCGCGAACCCCCGTCCCTGCGGGCCGGCGCGCGCCGCCTCGATGGCGGCATTCAGCGCGAGCATGTTCGTCTGCGTCGCGACCGCTTTCGTCTGCGCCACGAACGTCTGAATCCGCGCCGACGCCTGCGCCAGCGCCTCGGCTTCCTCGGCACCCTTCGCGACTTCGTCGGCGAGCTTCGCCAGTCGGGCGGTGCTCTGGTCCAGACCCTCCTTATGCCGTCGAGCCAATGCCGAGAGATCGGCGTTGCGGCGCGCCGCTTCCTCTGCGCCCTGCGCGAGCTTCCCGGCGATTTGCAGAATACGCGCCGCGTCAGTGGCTGCGGCGCGAACGATCTGCGCCTGCTCGCCGGCGCGGCGGGAGAGATCCTGCGACGTGGACGCCATCTCCTGCGTCGACGCGCTCATCTCTTGCGTCGACGCCGAAATCTCCGTGGCCATGGCAGCCGCTTCATCGGCAGCGGCGCGAATCGCGCCGACGAGCCGGCGCAAGGCGACGACCATCGAGTGCACCGATGACATCAGCTCCGCGACTTCGGTCGCTTCGGCCCGATGAGTCGCCACGGTCACCGAGAGGTCACCACCCGCGACGCGGCTCGCAATCGCGCCCGCTGCGAGCACCGGCTCCGTCACGAGCCGGCCCAGCCGTTGCGACAGCCAAAAGAGAGCGCCCACAGCGACGGCCCCGACGAGCAGGGCGCCGAGCCAGATCGTGAGCTGCGTGGTTCGCGCGACCGCGAAGGCTGTGCTCGCCGGCTCCCGGTACAGCACCCACCATTCGCCCTGGTTCGCCGGCACGGATACGACGAGTTCTCGGTCGCCATGCGAGCTGGTGATGTGGGCCGTCGTAGCGTCAGCGTTGAACGGGATCCTGTCCCTGTCGGCGAGTGGCTGCAGGAGCAGTGTGGGATCGCGCGATACGAGCACCGTGCTGTCACTGTTGACGATCTCGAGGTAGGCGCGGCCGGCCAGGTCTTCGCTGCCGAGGAGCTTGGTCAACCGCTCGAGGCTGAAGAGGGTTTGGAGGACGCCGATGGGCCGCTCCTGATGCGGCGCCCGGATCGCGACGTCGAATTCGAGTGCCGTGCCGGTCCCCGTCGTATCGGACTGCGGTTCGCCCTCATATGACCCGTCTTTCATCGCGCGCTGCCACCACGTCTCATCACGCTGAACGAAATCGGGCGACTGCCCTGACAACAGCACGTTGAAGCCGTGACTCTCGGTCACGCTGATTTCCGAGAAGTCCGAGATGGCCGTATAGGCGCGGAGGTAGTCGCGCAATTCGGGATCACCGCCGAGCGATCGCGACGCGTCGAACATGCTTTCGAGCGTGGGGATCGACAGTTTGTCGAGACCGCGCGCCACTGCATTCTGGCCGGCCTGCCGGACGCTGGCGATGAGCTGGGGCATACTCGCCAGAGAAACGACTTCCCGGTGCCGTTCCTTGAGGTACTGCGTGACGATCGCCGCCACGCGCGTGGCGACGTCGCGGCCGCGCACATCCGCCTGCTGCTCGAGCACGTGACCGACCCGGCTGCTGGCCAGCCAGGCGACGAAGAGCACGAGGAGGACGGCGGCGCCGCCCCCCGAGATCAGAAAACTTTGCCGCAGTTGCTGAGACTTTATGGCCATTCCGTTGCGGTTTAGTATTGGGCACGTATGCGAAACATCCCAAGCTACGATCCGGCGGCGCTCGAAGCAAAATGGCAGGGGCGGTGGGCAGAGCGCCACACCAACGAGCCCGACCTGGATCGAGCGACGCGGCCGTTCTACAACCTCATGATGTTTCCGTACCCTTCGGCGGAGGGGCTACACGTCGGCAACATGTTCGCCTTTACGGGCGCCGACATTTACGGTCGGTTCAAGCGCCTCCAGGGGTATGACGTCTTCGAGCCGATGGGGTTCGATGCGTTCGGGATCCACTCGGAAAACTACGCGCTCACGATCGGGACCAACCCGGCCAAGCTGATCCCGCAGAACATCGCGACGTTTCGGCGGCAGCTCCGCCGCTTCGGTGGCATGTTCGATTGGCGGCACGAGCTCTCGACGACGGACCCCGCCTACTACAAGTGGACCCAGTGGCTGTTCTTGAAGCTGTACCACGCCGGCCTCGCGTACAAAAAGCGCGCGGCGGTGAACTGGTGCCCCAAGGACAAGACCGTCCTCGCGAACGAGCAGGTGATCGACGGCCGCTGCGAGCGCTGCGGCACCGCGGTCGAGCAGCGCTCTCTGGAGCAGTGGTTTTTCCGCATCACCGACTTCGCCGAGCGCTTGCTCGCGAATCTCGATCAGATCGATTGGTCGACTTCCACCAAGTTGCTCCAGCGTAACTGGATCGGCCGCAGCGAAGGCGCGGAGCTCCTGTTCGAAACGCCGAGTGGCCGGAAGATCAACGTATTCACGACCCGCCCTGATACGGTGTTTGGTGCGACGTATCTCGTCATTGCCCCCGAGCATCCCTTCGTCGACGAGCTGACGGCGGTCGAGCAGCGCTCCGGCGTCAAGGCGTATCAGCGTGAGGTGCAGTCCAAAGACGTCGTCTCCCGTCGCGTCGGGGACCGGACGAAGAGCGGCGTGTTTCTCGGCTCCTACGCCCGCAATCCCGCGACGGGCGAGGCGATTCCGATTTGGACGGCCGACTACGTGCTCATGGAGTATGGGACCG
>Ga0209236_1000206_pt1 | contig 31480 bp, 32 predicted proteins | sample GraSoi013_1_40cm_FD_185819 | JGI IMG/M metagenome (GOLD analysis project Ga0209236, IMG submission 185819) | Grasslands soil microbial communities from the Angelo Coastal Reserve, California, USA - Sample 09_27_2013_1_40cm (SPAdes) (version 2) | ecosystem: Environmental > Terrestrial > Soil >... | reverse complement strand
CGGGCTCCTAGTTGCTTTTTCTGGTGTTGATGGTAGCGGGAAGTCGACTCAGATCCACCTCCTAGAAGAGCAGCTCGCGAAAGATAGGGTTGGGGTGTTGCACATTCGGTGTCGTTGGAGGCCAGTTCTATCCCTGCCGTTGCTTGTGGTCTTTCGAAGGTTGGGTTACGCCAAGTATCACATCGGTGGAGGATCATACATCGTAGAGACACGGCTACGCGGAAAGGAAGGCCTGGCTTCGCTCTGGTGTATTCTGACCCAGTTGGAGAACGTTGTGAAGACTGGGTTGAAGCTCATGTTTCCTATGCTGCTAGGCCGTTCGGTCATATGCGACAGATACGTTTTGGACATGCTCGTGGATGGGATGTTCGGCCTTCATGATGGACCGGGTAGGACGAGGCTTGGCTTCAAACTTCTTCGCCTCTTCCCAAGGCCGGATTTTGCCTTCTTCATGGATATTGATCCCGAGGTCGCGTTCCAGCGTAAGCCCGATCTTCCCACGCTAAAGGACTATGCTGGGAGGCTTGATCTTTATCATAGGCTGAGTTCTCGGTTCGGTGTAACGGTTGTCAACGCGAGGTCTTCGCCGAAAGTTATTCAGAGAGAAATTTGGGATAGAATTTCGCGAGGTAGTCAGAGATGAAATCAATATTCCCAGACAGCATGTTTACCCGCGACACTGAAGAAGACTAGCACGGATAAGCGACCTGCGTGAAAGCGATTCCAGTAGCGAGGATCGGTTCGCGGTCAACCAGAATCCAATGATGACCTTGCCGATCAGATAGGCTTGTCTGCCAATGCGGATACCAGCTGTCGAAAATGGAAGACCTGCACGTCAAGCATGCTGGTGTAGTCCCCAAACAGACCGGTCCTCCCTTTCACAATATCCTCCAAGGGGTCATTGCAAACTATCCCCGCGTTTCCGATGGCACTGGCCCAGTGAGCATCGCTCCCCGCGGTCTTCGGTCGCCTGTGTCCCTCCGCGAGTGAAGATGCCTTCCAGTTCTCTGAGCCCCTATTCATTGCATTGAAGACCTCGACTCCGTCTGTCTTCAAGCAACCCTCCCCGAGTGAGGGACTCACCCGGCTTGAGAAGGGATGGGACGCAATGGCGATTCCTCCGAGGCCATGGATTCTATCAATCGTCTCCTCGAGGGAGAGACCTTTCGGAACGTTCTCTTGCACACCAATTGCGAGAATGTGTCCAGCTTTGCTGGAAACCTCGGCACCTGGGATTACATAGAATCCCTTGTACCCTCGGGCAACCTTTCTCCCGGCTAGCCCTCCCTCGACGCTATCGTGGTCGGTTATTATCATCCCATCCAATCCTCTTCTGATAGCAGCCTCTATCATCTCTCTCGGAGTATTCAACGCATCAAACCACCGCCGGCGACGGTTGCTATACACTGAGTGACAATGCGTCTCCCACTTCAATCCAGAGGTTCCTATCACTCCTTCATGGCCAACCACCATTAAACTCTGTTCATGCAATCATTCGTGATCTTCGTACGATCGACCTGAGCGGAAAACCATGCGCAGTGAGCCCGAGCCTGATGGTTTCAGAAAATCCCCGAGGAGGAAGTGATGGGTGTGCCAAGAAACAATACTCGCACTGATTACGGCTACATACAGTGTTTCACCTAGTTGAGGTTCGAAAGAAGATGCATGAAGGATGCATGTGTCAGAGGAGAGAAAGAAAGTGGCTAAAGCCGACTCTCAGCAATGTTTAGGAGGCATATCCAGTTGAGAGACCCTGGCACCAGTCTTCGAGGATCGAGTGAAGTCGAAGTAGTGTTGATCATCCATGAAGACTTCGACGCTGTTTTGAATCAGTTGAGCAGTCTCCGATCGATTCGCAACTACAGATTGGAGCCTGGACCGTCGAAGACGATACGTGACACCTACTTTGACACTCCCGACGGGCGTCTCCGCAAGCGCGGGACTAACGTCAGAATCAGAGAGATAGATGGCGCGTTCTTCATTTCGACAAAATGGGGGGCAAGGAGGACCCTGAAAGGAGCAACGCTGAGGAAAGAGGTCGAAGTGCCTTGGTCGGAGCGGGCGCTCCGGAATCTCATCAAGGATTTGAAGCTCGAAATTGGAGGATCACCTTGGCATCAATTTTCAGAGGCCACCCCTATTGAATCAATGAAGACGATTGGGTTGCAGATGACCCAGGATCGGGAGACAAATCGAGAAGTGAGAAACATATCGTCCTGGCTCAAACCTACTCTCGTAATCGCGGAACTTGCGATAGATCGAGTCACGTATCACATCGGAAACCATAACGCTTCAATCTTTGAGGTAGAAGTGGAAGAGAAAGCGAAGAAATCTTCCTCGGTTGTCAGAGATGTGACGAAGGCTCTGATCCACGCGTATCAACCGGCCCTCCAGAAATGGTCGCAAGGGAAACTCGTAACTGGTCTGGCCATTCAGAGATTATTGGAGACAGAACCCGTTGACAATCTGTTGGATCACGACCGCCTGAGACCAGAAGCTTTCATCAGAATAGACCAGACCGTGCGATTATGGAGAAAGTCCTGGAGCCGGAGGCTAGTCCGGACTTTGATGTCAAGAAACTAAACTCTGTTTCAGGTGGATGCTCTTTCAATAAGAAGCCCAAAGGGTATTTTCGTAGTTCGGAATCCTATGGCTGCAAAAACCCGCATCTGGTCTGGCAAGCCTGCCTGAAGACACTGGCAAGGTCAAAGCGCAAGGCCTTCGAAGTTACCAAGATTGGTATTTGGGAGGGAGACTCCCCACACGGAAGCAATATAGAGATTTAGTCAGACAGGTGTGCGTGTCGCTAGCTCATCTCCTCTCTGATCATCCGTCCGAGGATTAAGCTTGCCTCATTCTTTACATCTGGTGATGCATCTACTACAACCAAACCCTGAGAGGGCTGGCCGTATAGTACTAGGGAATTCGTCGGACACTCTACAATGGATGGCAATGCAAGAAGGTCCTCCTCCCCGTCAACGAGAATCACAGCGTCGTCATCTTTCATGGCTCGTTTGATAGCCTCCCAGGACTCGAGCGTGATAACTCCGGCTGGGTTCCTTACATGGTAAGTTGTCTTTGGCTTTAGGTTGAACGTGGCTGTTGGTTTTCGCATCGATACGTGATCAATTATTCTAAGGTCCACTTTGATCCCAGCTGCATAGGTTTCTCGCGAGACCACATCTCCGACTGCAACGACTTTTCGGGGATGGAGTCGGCTGATGATAGAATTCAATTCTGGCATCGTCTTGGAGGGGTCTCCTGGAAGCAGCTTTCCGAACGGCTCCTTCAATCTCTGGAGATCGGACTGGTTCGGGCGAAGCTGGATCATCTAATCTCACCGAGACGGCGAGTCGACATTGATCACGGCAGAGCCGCTACCTACAAGAATGTTGACAACAACTAGTTCGCGGTCTTTGTTTGGATTCAGATCTCTATGAACTAGCCCCGCTGGAATGTGAAAGAAGTCTCCAACATTCAGGTCGACTATTTCTTGCCTGCGCAGAAAATACTCGAGTTGAAGTCGACCTGAGACGATGAACCCGTAGAGTTGGCGAGTCCCATGATGATGCCATCCGGAGACGACTCCAGGAGCGACCTGTGACTGCGAGACGATAGCGTTCTCGGATTCGAACGCCTTCCTGCGAATAATCCCTTGCGTCGAATCCCCGACTCCGAGTTCGGAGCCTCGAACGACTTCGATGCGAGACATGATTTCTAGGGTGGCAGTGTGCTACTAAGACCTAGCTTTGCTTCTAAGGATCCGGTGGGCTCAAGACGATTGAGAGGTCGTGCAAGAGCAAACCATGATATTTACTTCCCACTCTGCTGTTCATTGCGAGTTTAGATCCGATGGCCCTTCGAAATGCTGATGTTGGTCAGATCAAACTGGCATATGTGGAAGCTGGGAGTGGCGAACCGGTGGTATTTGTTCATGGAATACCAACCGATTATCGTGCGTGGAGCAGCCAAGTCGAGCCTTTCGCAAGCAAGTATCACGTGATCGTGTACAGTAGACGTCTAGCGCAGCCGAATCTCAATGATATGGACTATGAGAATAGCACGGTCGAAAACAATTCCGCTGATCTTGTAGGCTTGATAGAGGAACTCGGAATTTCACCAGTTCATTTGGTGGGCCACTCGTATGGTGGATTCGCCGCAGCCTACTGCGCGTCAACAAATGCACGGTTGATTCGGACCCTAACGCTGATCGAGCCAGCAGTCTCAACGATGCTCTTGAAGAATCGAAAGAGCACGTCAGAATTCTTGGGCCTACTACTCTCACATCCTTCGATAGCAATCTCAGCCGCTAGATTTCAGCGAGGCTCGCTGGACCCTTCGCTCAAGGCCTTTCGTCAAGGAGATTTCGATGCAGCACTAAGACTCAATCTTGACGGCATAATGAACAGGCACGGAGCCTTCGAGCAGCTTCCGGAACCGGTGCGCGTAATGACCAAGGAGAATGAAAGGACGGTCGGAGAACTGATGGCTGAAGTCCCGGTGTTCGGCAGGGAGGAAGCGTCCAAGATTTCTGCGCCAACGCTTCTGATACATGGAACCGAAAGCCCAACGGTACTGCATGCCATCGTTGACCGTCTAGGAAAGGCCATTCCCACCAGCGAAATCTCAACAGTCTCAGGAGCTTCGCACTTCCCCCACTTCGAAAAACCCCAGGAATTCAACGAACTCGTTCTCGGCTTTCTCGCCAAGTACGTATCCAGTTGATGAGTACCAACCCTTAGGTTCCTGTGAAGTTTGGAAGTCTATCTTGTAGACGGCACTTACGAACTGTTCCGCCACTTCTACGCCATACCACCGCATTCAAACGATAGGGGTGAGGAAGTCGCGGCAACACGCGGAGTGCTAGGCAGCATAGCAGGGATGCTTGAGTCGGGGGTTACTCATATCGGCGTAGCGACCGACCATGTGATCGAGTCGTTTCGCAATGACCTCTGGCCAGGATACAAGACGAGCGAAGGGGTTGATCCCCATCTACTTGCGCAGTTCCCGCTGCTTGAAGAGGCACTCGAGGCGATGGGAGTCGTGGTGTGGCCGATGGTCGAATTGGAGGCTGACGACGCTCTCGCAGGGGCAGCGTTGTCCCTTAGCAGGTTCTCGCAAGTCTCCCGCGTGTACATCTGCACTCCAGACAAGGACTTGGCACAGTGCGTCCGAGATGATCGGGTGGTCCAGCTGGACCGTCGTGCGCGGCAAGTTTGCAATGAGGCGGGCGTGCGCGAAAAGTTTGGCGTAGCCCCCAAGTCCATCCCAGACTACCTAGCGCTCGTCGGCGATAACGCGGATGGTTATCCCGGTCTTGCCGGTTGGGGTGAGCGGTCCGCTGGGGTCGTTATCGGTTTCTATGGCCATCTCGAAGCTGTTCCTCGATCAGCTCTAGACTGGAAGGTCAATGTTCGTGGAGCGAAGAGGCTCGCTGGGACCCTTCAAGAGAGTTTCAAGCTCGCGCTGTTGTTTCGAGACCTCGCGACCCTTAGGACGAAAGAGCCGAAGATCTCCACGGCGAGACAGATTCGGTGGCATGGGCCTGGCCCGGGCTTTGCAACAATATGCAAACGCCTAGATGATGATCAACTAGCCAACCGAGTCGCTGTGATTGCGGCTACTAGGCAAACTAGGTGCCGCAGTTCACCCGGTCCAAGACAGGCCTAATGTAACCCATCTTTCGAAGGTCTTGGTGGAAATGTCAAAGAGCAAATTGTTCTTCGACGTAGCTGCATCTCTCGACGGCTTCATCGCTCCTGAAGGAATGGACTTGGCCCACTCGGCCGACCCAGACTACAAGCAGTGGCTCAGCCAATGGACGAAGCTTCAGAACTGGGTCCTCCAACAACGGATCTTCGGCAAGAGCCTCAAGCTCGGCGATGTCGGTGAGACCGGCCATTCATGACCCAATCATGGGTGGTCCAGCCGCAGCCACGCCAGGGACGCTCGAAAGCCTGCCGAAGGCATAATTACTCGTCCTAACGCCCGCGAGGATATTCACCATGAAACGTTCCATTTTCTATGTCCTGTCAGTATTTACACTCATAGCGATCGTGGGTCTCCAGACAACAACCCCCTGTCCGGGCCACAACTTACTCACCTGGTGTCAAGACCGGCGATTATGTCAAGTACGCGCCGGGCACAGTCTCCTTCGTGTCGAATGACACCAGTGCCGTAGACTTCACCAAGGACTATAAGGCTATAATCTACTTTAGGGGCGATGTCCAGAGTGTCTCCGGCAATAGCGTCACAGTGCAGACTACTCTGCACTTCAACAATGGCACCGCCGACAAGATTCAAGTTGAGATCGGCAACGTGCAGACGGGTGAGGGAAACCTAACTTCAGGTGTCGCCGCGACAATCATAGCTGGAGGACTGGGACAGGGGGACAAGCTGTCCACATCCACTTCGGCTGCAACCATTAACCAGACAGTGTCAGGAAGGACAGAGGCTGGAGCTGCACGCGACGTCAACTTGCTAGACATCAGCAGCTCCTTTGGAGGTAGCTCCCAGAGGATGACGGTGTACTGGGACAAGATAACTGGAGTCTTAGTAGAATTCTCCTTTAGCGGATCGTACAAATCGGGATCTTCACAACAGTATACGACCACATACTCCGCCGGCATTTCGGCTAGTGAGACTAACCTCTGGTCTCCCACCATTCTAGGAGTCTCCCCCATCACCTTCTACGCAATCATCGGAGCCATCGTCGCTGTTGTGGCCATCGTAGGCGTTGTTCTGGTCGTAAAGATGAGAAAGCCTCATGTGCCCGCAGCCACCTCCCCAACTAGTCCTGCAACTCCAACCAAGTAGGCAAACCAAGCCCCCTCTCAACGCAATTCAGAATTTTTCGAGGCCCACTTTCGCATCGGTGCAGTCAGTCTTCACCAAGCGAGCATTTGACCTTCTACCAGTCAAGACCATCGTGATCTGATTCGGCACGACATCTTGAATCCCTAGAGAGTGCGCGCATGTGATGGTGGGCCCGCCCGGATTCGAACCGGGGACCGTCAGGTGTCTCTTCGTTGTGGCTATGAGCCTGCCGCTCTTTCAGTCCGTTGATGTGAAACCTGGCTGAGCTACGGGCCCTCAAATCCGGTGTGCTATGATCTGAAGTTTTAATGTTTAGTGGAACGGTTCAATGCGATGATAGCGGGGTTCTCGCAAGAGGTTGCTGAGCCGGTATGAACAAGTGTAACTTGGCGTTTTCTTCACCAGTAACGATACAAGCTTCAACAGAGCAGTTCTACACGTTGTTTAGACTACGAAGGTCCACGGTTTGCGATTTCGCCGCCTTTTCAAGAACAAGCGGGGGATAGACACTATCATCGCTTCAGTGCTCATGGTCGCTATCGTCGTGATCGCATCGGTAATGGTCTATGTCTACGCGACGGGTCTATTCGGCGCAATTGCGACTCCTCAGAAGGTAGCGACGGAGTCGATTAGTCTCGAATACTGGTCCTTCCCTTCAAACAACACTGTGAACCTTTCCATCAGAGACATCGGTACTACTCCAATAACACTGACAACATACTACGTGAAGGATTACACAGGGAACCAGTACACAAGAGCGAACTGGTCTGGACCTAGGTTTAATGCCACAACTCAGACAAACGCGATAATCGTAATTTCGTCAGCATGCGCGAGCTGCATTGTAGCTGGAACACCCTTCGTCTTCCAATCAGGATATCCTTACACAATAACACTCGTCACTGCTACGAATGAACAATTCTCCTTCATGATCACTCGATAATGCGTCACAATGTGTCAACGCATCCGACAAGCGAATTCCTGATCGGTTAGTCTATTGAAAATCAGAAATAGCGCCATCCCAGTTTCGAAATATTCGAATTGGGAGAACCTGGCAAGTGAACACAGTCGTCCGCAATTACACAGGTCTCACTATAACCTGTATCGTCGGTGTAACTTTTGTTCTACTATTCGAAGCCTCGGGCAAATCCTTCTCTTCCCTAACGCTAATTCTCGCCTTCTTCACCTTTGCTTCAGTAGTTGCCGCGGCCATGGTGATCGCTTGGGCCGCCGAAGCGTCACAGTTCTCCATAAGCCAGGGTTTGGCTTTGGCAATAGTAGCTATTGTCCAGACGCTTCCCGAGTTCTTTGTCGAAGGAGCCATTGCCTGGAATGCAGGGCAAGATCCCGCTGGTTGGCTTCCTAACGTAACCGCGAATTTCACGGGCGCGAACAGGTTACTCACGGGGCTAGGATGGCCCCTAATACTGTTCACAGCGATGGTTTCGAGAAGCGGGAAGAAGCGATCCGGACTGCGCGTAATTGCACTCCGGAAGGAGCAGAGCATTGAAGTTGTATTCATGCTCGGAGCAACCTTGTACTATGTCCTGATCTGGCTGAGAGGTTCTCTGGAACTTGTCGACACGATCATACTCCTCGCCGCCTTCTTGGGTTATCTCTGGATGTTATCGAAGCTGCCCTCTGAGAAAGGGGACCCTCAGGAAATGCTTGAGGCGTCGCCTCGCGCCATAGTAGAGCTCAGAACAAGAAATCGTCGAATCATGGCAATCCTAAGTCTCTTCGTCTTCTCTGGTTTGGTCTTCGTATTCATCTCGACACCGTTCGTGGACTCGATCAACACTATTGCAGTTGCCCTGTTCGGCGCGGGTGCAGGATTCTTCTTCATTCAATGGATCGCCCCATTTCTATCCGAGTTCCCCGAGAAAGTGACGGCGTTTCACTGGGCACGGAAGATCAAGCTAGCGCCCATGGCTCTATTGAACTTCGTCTCATCGGCAGTAAACGAGCTGACGGCACTCGTTGCAATCATTCCAATAATCTTCGCCCTCAGCATAGGAGCTATTGGGCCAGTCTCTCTAACAGCTCACAGGGACGAGGTGCTACTGACTATGGCTCAGTCCCTCTATGCTTGCGTTTGCCTAATGGACTTGAACTACGATGTTAGAAACGCTCTGCAGCTCTTCGGCCTGTGGTTGGTGTCCACAGCGTTCGTAGAAACCAGATTCGCAATTTCAATCATCTTCCTTCTCGCGTCCCTGGTCGAATTGATTATCCAGCGCGGCCGCATCACCGTCTTCTCTTCCTTCAAACAGACCCTTCAACTATACTTCTCCTGCCATTCCTGACAGGCAAACAACGACTTCAATTTCGAAGCTTGGTAACTAGCCTGAAAGGTCAGATTGTTTCTTTGATCTATCATTTCTCCTGAGAATTCCCCTTAAGAGTCTCCTGGTCATTCCTCGTCGGCCTTCAACGAGAACTTCCTCCCAGTCAACCCTCATCAATAGGATGGCGACTAAGATCACGACGATGGCAGACAATATGGAGACGTAGAGACCGCCGCCTAGAATGTCTTCGAGGCCTCCCTGAGAACTCCTTGCCGCGTAGGTGATGAGTATTGTCAGGACAAACTTTCCTGAGTAGAGCGCGATGAACGTCTTGATTGGACTATACTTGATGATTCCGAGAGGAACAAAGACGATATCGTCAGGCAAGGGCAAGGCCGCGAAAACAAGTGCGAGGAGGAAGGAGCTGCCGCCCACGAGTTTTCTGAACGAGTCGAACCTTGCGGCGCGTCCGCTCAGTGCTCGTCGAGCACCATACCCCACCGCATAACTCACGAATTTTCCTATAGAAGCTCCCAATGCGGATACGGCGGCTATCTGAAAGAGCCCCAGACCGGGGAAGCCGGATGCGATGGTGATCACGAACAGCAGGTACGGTACTGGGAAGAATGGGATCATGTTGCCTATGATGCTTACCAGAAAGACGACGAGGATCGGGTTCCCTCCAACCAGAACCATGATTGCGCCTATGATGTCGAAGGCCATTCTTGGCTAAGAACATCGACAACCCAGAAATAAGTCCGTACGTCTTGTGGAATCCCGCTTAGATCTCAGACTTCTCAAACGGCGGATCCCGAGAGCGTCTGCGTATTCGAATCGTAATCAACACAAATGGCTCGAGCCCAAAATCTTCCTCTCTTTCGCCGGAAAGTGCTTTAGCTGTGGAGAGAGCGCGTCTCCACCCAAGCCCAACTTATGACCACGACCTTTCTGTTCGATCTAGCAATCGCGGTCGCAGCAGCTCTCCTCTTCAGTCTACTCTTCTACAAACTACGCCTTCCTATGATCGTGGGACAGCTAGTCGCGGGCATGGTCGTAGGACCCTTCGGTCTCGGCCTAATCCGAGACACATCAGCCATTGACTTTCTCAGTACCCTAGGAATAATTCTGCTGCTATTCGTCATAGGTCTCGAGCTAGATCCTCGTCATCTTAAGAGCGTTGGATCAAAAGCCGTAGTACTCACATCGGTAGAGTTTCTCGTAGCCTTCACAGTCGGAGTTCTCGCAGGGCTCGCTGCAGGATGGAACTTTGGTACTTCTTTGTTCCTAGGTTCGGTGCTAGGCTTGAGCAGCACCGCAATCGTAGCGAAGATCGTCGCCGACCGTACCCATGAACACGGCGAAAACCTTGCCGCTACAATAATGATGGTTATGGTCGTCGAGGACTTGATAGCCGTCTTCCTCCTCTTCCTGATACCAGAGCTTGCTAGCGGAAGTCGACTTCAGGCTTCAGCATTCTTGATCGTTACTGGAAAGGCGGGCTTCCTCTTCCTTGCCACCTTTGGCTTCAGCCGGTATGTCGGTCCGAGAATCATTAACCGAGTAAGCCAGTACGAGATCGAAGTTGGAGAAATCTCGTTTCTATTAGCTCTCTCATTCGGATTTCTCTTTGGAGTAATATCCGACTACCTAGGTTTCTCGCCAGGCATCGGCGCCTTGTTGACAGGGTTCTTTCTGCCGGTCAAACATTCTCGTTATGTGAGGGAGAAGATTCTCCCCCTGAAAGAGGCCTTCATCGTATTCTTCTTCCTGTCCATGGGAGCACTTATCGATGTTGGCGCTGCGATATCCGTAGGCCTTCCACTAGTCATCATACTAGGAGCAGCAATCTTCGGAAAGCTAGTCGGCGGCTCAGCGGGGGCACGTCTAGCAAAAACCGGGGCTCCGCTTCTCATTGGGAGTATTCTAGTTCCTCGGGGAGAATTCTCACTAGTGCTGGCCAAGGCAGGAGTTGATTCCGCAATCGTGAACTCGCAACTCTACCCGGTTGCAGGGTTGGCGGTCCTAGCCACGACTCTTGCATCGCCGATAATCGAAAGGTCGCTGCGTTCTTCTAGAACTGAGAAGTCAGTGACGGAGTCCTAAGAGCTGGCCGACTTTGAATGGTCCTTAGGATTTCTGAAGGAGAGAGGCTTCTTGACCGCAACCGCATACGGTGCTGGTTGGTGACCAGGGGCTGATTGCACGATCATCGTACAACAGGAACACTTCACGTCTAAGCATCGGCCTCGGAGACTATGACGGCACTCTGGGCAGTAACAGCCGCTTCCAGAACCCGTGTGAATAATGAATCCTCTCGGGCCGGTCTCAGAACGCTTGTTCTTCAAGCCAAACTGGATGGTTAAGTCGATAAGCTGTTTAACTGGTTGCCGTTACCGAGAATCACATGGGCAACGTCAGAACTCCTAAGGCCTACGAAAAATATGCGTGGACCCTTCTCTTCATCTTCTGGACACTACACTTGGTCCTATCAGTGCGCGATTTTTTCCCGAGTCTACAAGACTTCTGCCTAGCGTGCCTGCCAGGGGCAAAGACTGCGATACAAACCTCAACTGGTATGAGCTGGAGCCAGCTGGCCTCGACGAATCCGAGACTCGCTAGCTTCCTCGCCTCCATCCTCATCGGTGACGGGATTTCGGGAGCCGGCCTAGCAGTCCTCGGCATGATCGTTTCCCTGACGAGCTTCAGGAGGGGCGAAAAATGGGCCTGGTATGTGTCGTGGTCGATGCCAATTGGAATACTTGCTGCTCAGCTCAACGTGTACCTGTTGACCGGGTCCATAATGGTGATTGTTCTAGCCGTTGTGTTCGTCCTAGTATCTCTTCTCGCTCTTTTCCTGCCATACAGACAATTCTTTCCAGGCAAGATGCCGCCAAGGCAAACCTCAGCGTAAAACAAAATGACTACCAAGATGAATGAGACGATGGTGACCCCGGGTTCTGCAACCAAGAAAATCGTTGGCATCGTTTCAGACACGCCCAGAACCGAAAGGCTGATGGAGAGACCTGACGGTCTTCGAAGAAACACGTTCTGACTCAACCCTCGTCTCATAGCATTCGACAGAAATCTGTCTGTCATCAGGTCTGTTACTATCGTGACCATTACCGATATACCTAGGGTGATAATAGCCTAATGGGGCGAGTCCGAGAGGATCTGGTGCAGTTTCAGGGAGGGTTTACTTGTACAGATATGATAGTTTGGTGAATTCTGACAACTCCTTGAGCCATTGCATTTATCCAGACATTGTAACCACCTGTTGGCGTATTCGTACTGCTGCTTATGAGAATGGTCGTCGTCGCTGTTCCACCAGAGGTTAGTGTGACGTTGCCGGGGGTCGGTACAGCGGTTAGGCTCATCGGGGGGCAGGGTGGAGCGGGGATGTTGACACAGGCGACTATTGTGACTAGGCCGGAGAAGCCGTTGAGGCTTGATACTGTGAGAGTTGAGTTGGCAGAGGACCCCGCGTGCAGAACCAGAGATCCTGGACTGGCAGATATCGAGATGTCCGGAGGAGCCGGCGTGACTGTGACAACTATCGTTGCTGTCCTTATGAGGTTGTGACTAGTCCCTATGACCGTAACATTGTATGTGCCGATCACAGTTGAGCTGATAACAATCGTCGACTGAGCAGCCCCATTGGGGTTGAGGGTTACACTAGCTGGACTGAAACTGATGGAAAAGCCCGTTGGAGCTGAACTAGTCAATACGACCGTTTTCTTGAAGTCGTTCAAACTTTGAATTGCCATGTTGAAGAGGACCCATGTTTGTAACTGTGAGTAGGTCTGCTCAACGGTGACTGAAGATTGCTGGGGAGAAATAGAAAAGTCTGGACGGGCCCCAGATACCGGCCTTGCGTAGGTAGAAGACAACGTTGCGACCGTAGCTAATATTGTGGCTAAGAGAATCAATCGCCTTAACACATTCGTCATATCTTGTGAGTCTGTGGAGGCGTTGATAATAGTCTATCGGGTCCAAACATCGTTCAATTCTGAGTAGCCTACAGCTCCAATGGGCGGCTTCGACATTTACGTCAACGCAAGTTCAGCCTACATAGTTCCAACCGGGGCAGCTCGCGGCTCCCTCATTGTCAATCCTTTCGCGACGGTCATCTGTATCAACGACGCTGGCATCCACGGTGGGGGGTGGGTGCAGCGTACAGACCGCTAATGGCCCCGGCGTGGTCGAGGTCAGCACGATTGAGAGTTCTGGTAGTAACGAGTGTTCTGGAATGGCGACCTGTTCTGGAATGGCATTTACGATAACCTACGAAGTGGTTGCACCGATAGCCAGCACGTCCATTTCCTATCCGACAGGCACGGGATGCAGCACCAGCAGTGTCGCCACACCTCCAAACGTTTGCGTTCTAGTATCCGACGCAACTGGGACACTTGAAGGGTTGAGGTGCGTTCTTCAGTTGCTCGGCAAATTGGCGAGCAAGTCCGCGTTGTCAAAAAGCCGGAAAGGTTCCGAGCAGAATCGCCATCAATCCGATAACCATAATCACGAACCACATCGGTCTGAAAAAACCGTGCATCGCTATTCAGGTCTTGCTTGTCCCCTTTCAAGTGCCAAGAGAAGAAAGCTGGCGATTACGAAGGCGAATCCGAAAAACGTCACCCCTAAATTGGTCAACTTACTGGGCCAGCCTGTCCGGATTTTCAAGAGAAGGCAATGAAACAGTTCTCTAACTGCTTATCTGGAGGTCTTCCGCAGTGCCACTATTCTCAAATGTTCTTGCTATGACACGAAGCACGTTTATCCAATCCTTATGCTTTAATAAACGGGGTTTCCGGATTGCCGTTGCCGCCGGCTAGTAGCGGGCCGCCGTTCCCTCAACAGGGGCGCGAGCTCAGTGGTAGAGCAGCGGGCTCAGCTCAAAACTGAGGCTGAAGCTGTTAAAGAAAGCCACTGCAGCAACCCGTTGGTCAGAGAGCCCACAGGACGGGCCCGGCCAGAGGTTCGAACCCTCTCGGCGGCGCCAAAACTTCAACAAAATTGAATCCATTTTGAACAGGTCTTCCGTAGTAGTCTTCGTCTGGGGTCCCGTCGTGTCCCTTTCACAGAGCAAGGCTTCTTCTCTAAGCGTCTCGACCCTTCTCGGCAAATTTGCTGAGCCACGGCCACGCCTCGAACGGGTTTCCGATGGGCGGGTTTCTTAGAGGACTACCGTTCTGGCTTGGCGCCGTTATCGTAAGCTTCGTGCCGACAAAAATACTTTCGACAATAGACTACGTGCTCGCTCCTCCGCAGGGAATTGGAAACCTAATCCTCGATGATGCTCTCTTTCTCTCCCTCATTATGCTGTACTTCCTGTACGCGATGAGATACATTACCAGAAGAATAGATCGATTAGGCGACTACGTGAAAGGTATGAACCTTGGGAACACGGCGTTACACCTGGGAACGTCCTACCGACTTTCAAGGGTGTTGTTAATTTGGATCATACTCCTCGGAATCATCACACTACTCTCGCCCATTCCCTCGACAATTGAAAAAGTTGCCCTGGAACAGATTCCCGTCTTCGCATATTTCTTCCTCATTCTTGCTCTCTTCCTGTGGACGTACGGCTCTTCTATGCTGGCGATATATCGAGCTGGTAAACTTCCGTTTCAGCTGAAACCCTTCACTGAAGACAGGATCCTCGGATTGAAGCCGTTCGGCACTGCTTCGATGAGGCTGGCAAGTGTCTACGCAATCTTCCCGATAATCGTGACAATCACCCAACTCTTCAAGATCAACGTGGAAGTCCCTGGTGGGGTAACTGTTGAGCCGGGTAACTTCGAGGCGGGCAATGCGATTTTCCTGGGTGGACTGATACTCGTTGGAGTCGCCCTCTTCCTTCTTCCCCTAGTTGGCATCCACCGTCGGCTCCAAGAGGCCCGGCGTCGGGAGCTCGATTGGATAACGCCACGTTACACTACTCTTGTTCAACGCCTGAAAGATCGGATGTCGCGTTCAGACCAGTTGGAGAGCGCGGACGAGAAAGACGCTTTGGCGAGTGAGCTCTCAGCTGTTCGTCAAGTCGAGAGTGACATTCACAGGATCCAGACCTGGCCTTTCGACATCGGAGTCATCACCCGACTCGCAACCGTTCTGGTTCTGCCTCCAATTCTCGGCGTAATCGCGAGAATAATGATTCTCATATTCCTCCGCATCTAGAATGAAAATAGGCGCTTCACATTTCTTGGGGACCGAGAAACCTTTCAACCCAATTCACGGCAAATCGTAGTAGGAAGTGCTGATGAAGATGAAGAAGAGCAAAGGTGAGACGTTCTGGCGTCTCAGATATCTCTACATGGGAACTTCCAACGTCCAGAAGGACGTTGACTACTACACCAAGGTCTTGGGGGCCAAGAAGGTCTGGGATATCTCGAGTTTCGGCACTCGAGTCGCCGCCTTGCGGCTGGGTGAAGGCCCTCTCCTTCTTCTCGCGGACCATCGGCCCGCGCCTAGTTGCATTCTGATCTTTCAAGTAGACAACTTGAAGATGATATCAGACGCGCTTCGACAGAAGGGCTGGAGGCCTGAAGGAGAACGGTTTGAAATTCCTGAAGGACCCTGTTACCGGTTTAACGATCCAAGCGGCAACCCGCTGGCTCTTCTAGAAATAACACGGCCCAACGTGCTCGGAATAACCAGTGAGGAGACGGAATGACACTACTGGACTACCTCAACAGAATTTGGTTTGTGCTGGTGGCTACTAGGAAACGCGAACGTGATCAAATTTGACTAGGAAGGTTACGGTGAACATGTACATGACGCTCGACGGGTACGGCGAGTTCCCCAAATATCCCGGGTCCGACATTCCATCGAAGGAACGCGGTGAGGGGTTCACCGACATGTGATCAAACGGTACGATTCGGTGGACACGATCTTGTTCGGCCGGCGGTCTTTCGAAGGCCACGAGTCCTACCACTCGGAGCGGGCGAGGAAGAAATCCGATCCAGAGTACCTGTTCGAGTTCTCGCGCTTCTTGGATCGTAGTAAGAAGATCGTTCTCTCTCACTTTCTGAAGAAGACTGAATGGCAGAACTCTAGGATTATGAAGGGAGACCTCGCTCGAATCGTCGCCCGTCTGAAGCGGGAACCGGGAAAGGACATTATCGTGGATGGAGGCCCTTCGGTCGTTCAGGAGTTCATGCAGCGGAGCTTGGCGGATGACTATCGTATGATGGTTTGGCCGGTCATCCTGGGACGCGGGAAACACTACTGGGGTTCGATGCTGAAACAGCAGACCCTGAAGCTCCTCTTAGTCAAAAGCCTCAAGCATGGAGAGCTGATGCTGCACTACGAGACAGTCCGACATGGGACGCGGCGATAGTCTCTAGCGAATTCGAACCTCTGGGACGTACGAGCGCGCGGATGTGAACCTGTTTGAGTCGGGGTCCAATCGACTTGGATCCAACAACCTTGTACATTGTCGGTGACGCGGTAGAACTGTTCATTTGATGCTTTCACGGAATGACAGAGATCATGGAGGGTTGATGGATTTTCCACGCGCGAGACGCGTGGGTAGCGATACGGATTATAAGCCGCGAAGCACTAGTTATCGATAGAGCACTCTTCGCGAGTTTGTGTTCTGGCTGGTTGAGACATGAAGCTTGACCAAGGTTCCGCAGGCGAATTGCGGGTCTTAGACTCCGGATATACAGACCAGGTCTTACTGGATACTATCAGCGAGGAGGTTCTGCGCATCAAAGCAACCGTCTGTAACAGCCTCAGCGACCTCAACAAGCTCTACATGGTCGACCGCGCACTCTACACCAACACGCCCGGCATACCACTCTACATGGAATTCACGCCGCAAAACATGCGGTCCATGAAAACACCCCTCATAATCAGCGAAGTCAAACTCTACACCGTCGAACGAGTCTGGGGCATGCGAACCCTAAGAATCACCAGATAGCTTCGCGCACTAATAGCTCTTCATTGGCTAGTTAGACTTTCCGCTGCTCAAATTCCCACGAAGTATTGCCGGCCGATATATCAAGAAAAAATGTTTTCGAATCTCGAAAATATTGCGTCTGGGAACATTCGTTAAATGCAATGTCAATTCTTCCTGGGTCTAGGTTAACGCATGTTCTCAGCTAAACCCTCGGCGCGATTTCTTAAAGTCACTCTTCTTGTGGCCGCGATCCTATTGGGCTCAGGGACTTTCCTGGCTCACGAGGTGAGGGCGGCCATTCCCTCGAGCGGGACCATCAGTCAGACCAACCTCAGCCTCACTTGGCAAGGCCCTTCCTACACCCTCGCCAACGCAGACCCTTCGATGTGTCCACCTTCAATTGACATGATGAACCTGCTCTGCGACCACTTCTTCCTCACCATAAATCTCCCCACCGATTTCTGGACCAGTCACACCGGAACAGTAACGATCACAATCAACTGGACGAGCGGCGGCAACGACTTTGACCTGTACATCTATCGACAGAGCGACGGGCAGCTGGTTGGATCCAGCACTCTCGGGGGAGGCGAGACCCAGGAACAGGTAGTTCTAGTAGGCCCACTACCTGGAGTCTACGAAGCAAGAATCACACCCTTCCTAGTCACAGCATCGGACTATGCCGGCTCCGCAGTTCTCGCTTTCACCAACGGCGGACCCATACCCAACCCCACCTTCCCCACTGGAGGTATTGCATTCGGGCCGGCCACAGACGTCGACCCACAGAGGACCGAAGGAGAGCCACTAGTCCACATCGACCAGTTTGGCAATATCTGGGAATCGGGACCCTGGGGGTTCAGCACAGGCCAAGGCTTCGTCGCGAAATCCACAGATCACGGTGACAGCTTCCACATCGTCTCGCCGGACGGGCTAAGACCGAACATCATACCTGTGGGAGGCGGAGATTCTGACATCATAACAGACGATCAAGGATTCGCCTACTTCGCCGACTTGGAAGGCCTCGGAAACGTCGGCGTCGCGGTCACCAACGACGGAGGAAACACTTGGAAGACACAGCTCGTCGCCGCACAAAATACTGCAGTTGATCGACAATGGCTCGCAGTAGACAACGGCCCTAGTTCGGCATCGTCCGACAACACTATCTTCCTAACTTATCGCCAAGCCGTTCAAGGCTCTCAGATACTCTCCTCACCAGGCTCCACGGGCACCGGCGACCCCGTCGGAGGACTAGTCTTCACTAACGCGGGAACAGGAACCGGGCCGCAATTTGTCGCGACCGGTGCTCCTTGCGGACGCCTAACCTTCGACCCTATCCTGCGCTACCTCTACCTTCCCTGCTTACGTTCCGACCATGTAGAAATCACCAGAGCTCATGTCAACCCGGGACAGCAAACCGGTCTCAAGTTCGACACCCTCGCGGCCCCGGTTAGTCCTGGAGGAGCAGTAGGCCACCTGTTCGCGTCCTTGACGACGGACACGGCGGGCAACGTTTACGTTGTCTGGGTGGATACGAACAATCAGAACGTCTACCTCAGCACGTCAACCGACACCGGGAACACGTGGTCGACACCTTTGCAGGTCAATGGAAACCCTGCGAACACTAACGTGATGCCCTGGGCCATTGCGGGATCGGCTGGCACAGTTGACATCGTCTTCTACGGAACCAGCACCCGTGGTGATCCGAACTCGTTCCCCTCCTGGCTCAACAGCCGCCAGGCAGCAACCACAGTCAAATGGTTCACCTATTTCGTTCAGGTCCAAGGCGCAACAACTCTCACGCCGACTATCTATCAGGTCCAGGCGAGCGAACATCCTACGGACTACGGCCAGCTCTGCACGCAAGGCCTGGGCTGTACTATCTCAGGTGGAGACCGCACACTAGCGGACTTCTTCTCCGTAGCAATAGACGCGAAGGGCGCAGCCCACATCATCATAAACGACCTGACAAACCAACACCACGGTGCAGCCCTGTTTGAGCTAACCCAATTGGCGGGACCTACTGCCATCGGCACCACTCTGGTGCAGACCACTCCAAATGTGCAAATCGGTGTGACTGATCCAGCAGGCGACGCCCAAGTACCACACTACTTCCCAGTCACAGGAGCGGGACCGAACCAGCCGGCGCTAGACCTTCTCAGCGTCCAACTCTCACAACCCGACATATCACACCTGACTGTAACATTAGAGGTCGCAAGCCTCGCATCCCTCCTACCACCCGCGGGCTCTGACGGAGTTGTCTGGATTACAAGATGGCAATTCCTGACAACTGGTGATGGAGGTGAAGAGAGCTATCGAATCTTCTACATGGGAGCCAACAGCACCGCAGGAATGACTCCAACATTTTTCGCGGGAACAGGAACGTCCGCCGCCCCTTCAACAGGTGTGCCGCCTGGCGACGGATGCGTCACCACCACACCGCAAAACTGTAAAATGATACTCTACCCTAACGAAAGAGTCGAGACAGGCACCATCAACATCTCAAGCGGAATCATAACGATCACCTCCCCGCTATCGGACATTGGGATTCCCATACGTGGCGACGAACTCTTCAGCGTAACCGCCCTAACCTTCGGCTACGCACACCACGACCCGATTCTTCGAGACGCCGACGCAACACGCTCCTTCGACTACATCCTCGGCCAAACTTCCAGCCCCTCCAACTGCCCACAAGGACAAACCTGCAAGGTCACCGGAGGCGGCTACATCTTCACGGACGCGCAACAGGACCACGGAAGCCTCAGCATCGAAGTAAGAGTCGACTCTTCAGGACGAATCACAGGCAAGATACGCTATGAGGACCACGGCACTGGCCTAGACTTCAGAACAGCACTCATCACCAGTGCCTTCTTCAACGGCAACACGGTAACAATCCAGGGGACAGGTACAGCCAGCGGCACAACTACCAATTTCCAAATAATTGTCCAAGACAAAGCCGAACCAGGAGCCGGACATGACACGTTCACCATACAACTCGGAACAGGGTATTCCAGATCCGGAACTCTCCAGGGCGGAAACATCCAAATCCACTAACCCCTAGAGCAACCCGTAACTTTTTCGCTTCTTCCTAGTAAGATCCTAGTAGCACGCGGGGCTAGTTTGGACCCTGCAATCCTGTTGCCGGTAAGCCCGGTTTTGGCTGTATGCTTTTCGATTGGAGACGATCAATTGCTAGGAAGGCGGCTAGTGCCACTACAACGGACGCGGTGAACATTTCTGCGAAATATGCCGTCTCTGAAAAGTATGGGTCGTAGCGTGGAAGTATTAGCCAGAGGATGGCATAGAGGAGTCCTTCGAGTGTCAATCCCAGTTCCATCCGGAGGGCGAATCTGCTCTTGTGCATCACGTTTACGAAGTAAAACAGGAAGCCGAAGGTGCCGCCGGAGACGAGGAAGATGAGTTGGTAGCCCGGATTGATCTCCACGCAACTGTAGGGTTGCAGGTACGTCCCGCAGGGATAGTTGGCGGTGATGAAGCCGCCACCGACCGCTATCATGTAGAATGCTTCCGCTAGGAGAGCACTGATTACAGTGGAAAGTCCGAGAAGAATTGTGTCGCGTATGATATGAGGCTGGGACGTTTATCACCGTTGAACTATTTATTGCAAAACTGAACAGCAGAAGTGTCCTTGATGGAGGCACCGGATGTCAGCCAACAGCGATAGACGGGGACCGAATGTCGGTCGCGAGCTTGCGCTTTCGGATCGGAACCTTAACACTACCCTCATCGGGTTAAGCCTCTTCATCTTCACCTTCCTGCTCATATTCCTGTACAACCGAGCCTCAACGGGTACGATCGATCCGGTTCTATTCCAAGTCACGCTGGGAGATGCTGTGGGCGCAGCATTCTCTTTCGCTGTCTCAGCACTCTACAACTACATCCTCATCTTCTGGGGTCCAGCGGAACACATCAAAGGACTGTTACATCGTCGAAGAGCCGAGCTGTTCTTCACGCTCGGACTCTTTATGATGCTGCTTGGGCTGGCATTGATACTGTTCACGCTCGGCTTACTACCCGTCGCCTCGGCAGCACTTCTACTCTTTCTGGGATACGTCAGCATGTACATTTACGCTTCTCGGAAAACAATCCCTGAAGCCCAAAAAGTAGCCTAGCCCTGATCTCGACAAATCTGAGTCCCTGAGTTAGTTCGCCCTAATCGATACGATTTTAGTCTCGTTGGAAGACGTGCACAAGTTGAGAATGTCACTAAGATCACGTAATGAGTATTCGGCGAAGGAATTGTCGAAGCGGACTTGGCCTGATTTTGAAAAACTCTTCCTGAAACAAGGAGTCGTAGGAGATGGATGGTGGTGTTGGTGCATGAACCATCAGCGACCCCGATCCTCGCCCGAAATCAAGCAACCGCGGACTAGGGCTGAGAGAGCTGTGAAAAATCGTCAGGAGAAGAGAGAGCTCGTCGAGAATGGCTGTGCCCACGGGGTGCTCGTCTACGCAAAAGGCGAACCGGTCGGTTGGTGCCAGTGGGGATCTAGAGAGGAGCTTCCTCATATTGATAGCAGCCCAAGATATCGAAGACTCGGCCTCGAAGATGACGGACACCGGCTATGGAGAATTACTTGTTTCGTCGTTGACAAACAGTATCGGCGGCGTGGCGTAGCCAGTGCCGCGTTGAAGGAGGCGCTGGAAGCGATCAGGAAGAGGGGTGGCGGGCTCGTCGAAGCCTATCCGGTGAGTGAGACTGATCAGGGATCAAACTACGTGTACTCTGGAACAGTCACAATGTTCGAGAAGGCCGGATTCAAGACGATCGCGCCATTTGGGACTGGAAGAACAGCCACCGTAGTTATGCAAAGAACCATCTGAATTCACGGTGGACAGAGTCAATAACAAAGCCTGAGAGGTATTGATTGAAACTGAAAGTCTCGTCGCTTATATAGCACGAGCAAGCATTGGGAAGCCGAAGATTTCTTTGCAAAAACCCTTCTCAATATTTGCGGCAATCGCGATACTGCTGACATGCACATCCACGGTCCTCCCAATCTACACAACTGTTACGGGTTTCGGAAACGCTCCGAAGCTTCATCCATCAATCAACGACTGGCTGTTCCTATCGAGCGGCGCCACACCACCCAGCCAAGCAGCCTGCAACGCAGTGGGCCGGCGATGCTTCGACCCCGCAGCCATGGCAAACTCCTACAACTACGCCTCGCTTCTCGCATCCGGGAACGAGGGTCAGGGAAAGACCATCGCGGTCGTTGACTCCTTCGGAAGCGGCACCATCCGTTCGGACCTCAACGTTTTCAATACTGCTTTCGGACTGCCACACTTGTGTGGCGAGGACGGAGTAGTATGCACATCTGGTATGCCAAACTTCAACATCCTGGAAGTCCAAGGATCACCTCCTCCCACACCACCACCGCCCAACAGTGGAACAGGATTGGAGAATCACAACCTCTGGGCCCTCGAAGTCTCGCTCGATGTCGAGTGGGCCCATGCCACGGCTCCGCTCGCAAACATCCAACTGGTGACCAGTCCGACCGCAGAGACGCTAGGCGTTCAGGGCCTGCCAGAGATGATGAACGCTATCCAGCTCGTTGTCGACAACCATCTGGCCGATGTAATCAGCATGAGCTTTGGCACCGGTGAGGGTGCGTTCAACAGCGGCCTCGCAGCCCTGGTTGGACTCCGTACTGCTTTCTTCGACGCAGCGTCAAACCACGTCACACTCTTCGCCTCCTCGGGCGATTCTGGAACAGCCAACATTCTCAAGACCCCGGTCACGAATCCTAGCCTGATACCCTATCCTAGCGTCGGTTGGCCCGCATCCGACCCCTTAGTAACCGCAGTCGGCGGAACATACCTCTGTACCGACGCAAACACCGGGCTTACGATCGACAACTTATCCCCACCGGGTCAGTGCCAGGCGCACCCTGGTCAGCGAGAGAATGGCTGGATCCCCTCCGGCGGAGGCTACAGCATCCTCTTCCCACGACCTAACTACCAGAATACTCTTCCCGCAGCCAGCACCTTCGTCGGTAGCTCAGTCGGAGCTCCCGGTCCGAACGTCAACATGAGAGGCATCCCGGACATAGCCTACCAGGCGAGTGCCAGAACAGGAGTTCTCGTCTACATGTCAGAACCCGCAACGACCGCGTCGGGAACCGGGTGTGGAGGCGCTAGTCCCTGTAGCATAGGCTGGTACGTAGTCGGAGGCACGAGTTCGGGATCGCCCCAGTGGGCGGGCCTAGCTGCAATCGCAGACCAGATGGCAGGCAGAGACCTCGGACAGATCAATCCGGCACTCTACACAATCGCGAGCAACCCTGTAACCTATGCAACGGATTTCCACGACATCACAACGAACTGCAACCAGGTCGACCCTTCGATCCCTGGATACTGTGCATCCCCAGGTTGGGACGCGGTCACGGGACTCGGCACGCCCAACGCTGCCAAACTGATCTCAGACCTAATCGCAGCAGCCTAAACTCAGGTCCAGCATCTCAATCCTCCCTTTTTTTTTCCGGTTTCAACGCTGGAACACTCGACATGATCTCCGAGGTCAAACTCTACACCGTCGAACGCATCTGCGGCATGCACACCCCCCGAATCACAGGTTAATTGCATAAACCGATCACTCTTCAGTGTGGAACTTGTGTTGGCTGCAAGATTCCCCACCTTCAGCTTACCTAGAGCCCTTCGCCTGTTCAGCCCGATCGAAGGTTTTGTGGAGTGTCACCAGTCTTCGGAGGCAAATCCAAAGGATCCGTTTTGTTCCTTGAATGGAGACGGCAAGATGGATCTTAGAGATTCATTTCGTCACGGTGAATGTGAACTGGTTGTTCCTGGAAGTGACCATGACGATTGTGTATGAATATCCTGATTGGAAGCTGAAAGGAGTTCCCACGAGAGTGCAGCTCGGGCAAGCGGACCCGATATAGATCGCTGTCGCTACGACGTTGTTTGGCATAATTGTGGGTCCAGACCAGGATACTAGAGAGTACTGGTCCCCGCTCGCGTCTTTGACATAGTAGGCTCTGAGGCTGATGGTGCAGGCTCCAAAGTTTCGTAGATACATAGTGATGTTGTTGGTTGACGACCCAGCACCGAAGCTGTACGAGTCGAAGCTCAGGGATTCAGTGCACGAGGGAGGAGGGGGAGGAGATTGAAGCAACGTGAAGGAGTAGGTGGAGTCGAGCGTGAGACTGGTTGAGGTGGTGGCCTGAAGCTCGATAGTGTAGTTCTGGCCAGGCTTGAAGGCGACTAGGCTGAAGGCGAAGGTTATCTGGATGAGTTGTCTGTTGCCGTCGAGATAGCAGTAGTTAGCGCATTGCTCTTCCGCCTGGAACTTGTATTGATTAGTGGAGTTGGTGAACGTGGCAATTGCGGCGTTGAACGCTGTCCAGGTCGGAGTGCCAGTCCCAATCGGCACGATTAGGAGGGAGAGCGAGTCAGGACTCGTCGCGTTAACCCCGAGGAGCTGGAGATAGGCTGCGGTGGCAGAATTTCGAGCGGTGATGTTTCCGATGGCTGGATAGTCCCTAACGTAGATAGTAACATTGTAGCCATTCTTTCCGTTTGTACCATTCACACCATTCGTGCCATTAGTGCCTGCCGGACCAGCGGGGCCGGTTGGACCCGTGGGACCGGTTGAGCCGGTTGTACCCGTTGCGCCAGTAGAACCGGTGGGCCCTGTGGGACCTACGGGACCAGTAGAGCCCTTGAAGTGGTCAGGGATAACGTACATCGCAGTAAAGCCTCCAGCAAAAGCTCCAGAAACCGCAACCGGTATCAGAATCAGTCCCAGCATCTTACTGGCTACGATCTTACTCACGAATCCACGTCTCACTAAGTTGCTCGCTCACATTCTCGGCAGTTAACATGGGCTTTGTAACAAGAGCCCCCGCCTGCCGAGTTACTCCGAGGCACAGAGTGGAGTTTCGTTCTGCTTAGATTGAACAGATGAGTATCAAGGATAGAGTAAATGCGAGCGAACTCTGGGGATGTCTTTCGACGACTGAGCGATCTAATCACTCTTACAGAGAGATGCCTACATACGTCAAGATCATAGTCTTAGCCCAGGCAGCTGCGATCCTCTCATTTACCGTCTGGATCTACCAAGTATACCTAAACGACATCTATTTCCAGGAATACGTGATCAGCCTCTTCAGGTCCAACATCATTGGCGACGTAGTCTTGTCTATAGTGACAATGTCAGTATTCGCTCTCGGCACCTTCACTCTGCTAGGCTCAATGAGCACGACCCGCAAACAACGCAAAGAATGGAGTCTCCTATCCGAGCAGGCTAAGGCGCCAGTTATGCCATCATTACCCGTCATAGAGAGGGTCGAACCGCCTTCGACACCGCGCAGCACAAGCCGCCGACCGCGCCAGCGAAAACCGAGAGCCGATACGGCCAAGATTTTTGATTCTATGCGCTACTTTGCAGACGATCCTAGAGAGCAGTAGAAGCCTGAGTTCTCATAAGCGGACCCATTGTGTCCTGAAGAGTACCGTTGACTCGAGACATGGGTTGCAGGTCAGAAATGAATACTCCGTCCAGTACTAAGGTCAGGATTGAAACGTGGCCGCGGAAACTAAAGGAAGAGAGTCGTGGACTGAAGAAGAGTCTCCCGGGACAACCATCAGACAGTCAAACCAGCTAAAACTATCGAGGGTCTTCCGTTTCATCGACCAGCAGACGGGAGCAGCTCAGATCTCAGACTTTCCTGATTCTAATCCTACGGGAGATACTCCTCTAGAGATTCGGATGAAACACTTTACGGAGATCGAAAACTTCACCTTTCTCTCCTACACGCTTGCCCACGAGCTTGGAGGGACGACTCCGAGGCCGATTCGGACCGTAACGGACCTGCAAGTCCCGGACGAAGAGTTTCAGAACTTCGTAAACGAGGCAAAGACCGCTACTCTGACTGACGAGGAGTTAGCTGACACTGTGCTCGATGTGGGAATCAACTGGGAACACTTTGTTGCCTCAAACGACAACCTCCTCATTCCTGAGCATCCGCTGAAGATAACGGATGTTCTCATGCAGGAGAAGATTGACTCGCTCGACTTCATCACAGAAGCATTCGTCCGAGAAGTCAACCTTCGAAGCATCGAGAAGAAGACCGGACGAAAGACTCCGTGAGAGGGCGCGTCCTCAACATCGGAAGTCCCGCTGCTCAACTGATTGTCTAGATTGCAGACTCGCGGTCCACAAGAGGACTCGTAGCAGGCAGTCTCCCAACAACATACTGGATCGAGTGCTCTATCAGAGAGCCCAGAACTAGGAATGCGGGACCTATCGGTCCGTAGAGTATCCACAGGCGCGCCCCGACACCTTCGCTGAGGGTCTCAAGAATTACGCCAGCTGTGATAGAGCCTCTTGGGTTTCTAAAGCGGAGATACGGCTGCTCCGTTATTACGTTCTCCGTAATCTGGTGTTCAATGAAGAACCCGACGAAGAAATAGAGCGAGGCAAGGAGCGACCTCATCGAGAGCAGGGACGAAGTATTCGAGAGTAGGATCAGCCAGACACTCCAGTTAACCACCTCAAGCAAGCTAAAGCCGAATATTTCGGTGAATACTCTACCGGTAAAATTCGGATTCTCCGCATGCTGCATAATCGAATGCTCCACGAGTAGCACCAGCAGGAGGACGAGCGGGGCGATTGGGATACCCTTGTAGAACATTGAGGCGCGGGCTAACACCAGCCAGGCGATCAGCCCCGCATCCTCTATGATGGTGACTAGTAGAACAACGCCAGCCGCGCCACTCTTCGAGTAAGAACTCATCGATTCCACACGCTACTCCTCAGAGCCTGTATATGCTGTCCATGTACACAAGCGCATCAAGAAATTACCACAATATTCACGCCTCAACAAATGAGTCCGTTCCGACGACCTGTTCTCTAGCCTGGTATCCAGATCTTATCGGCTGTGATAAGTTCGATACCGTTTGGGAGTGGAAGCATCGTCTGGGATTCCGTGTAGAAGACCAGTCCCTTGTACGATGTCAGATACTGGAACTTAGAGGAGAGAATCCCACCATGCGACTGGACAACCAGTCCGCCCGTGTTCCTGGAAAGTATGGCCAGGAAATCTTGAGGATAGATCCTGACAATCGCGCCAGACGCTTTAATGGCCTGAGCCACGGCCGCGGCCGCCGCCGCTCCTGCAGCCGCTCCAGCACCAGCACCTGCCAATTCGGATCATCCTAGGCGCTGCGAATTGTCTGTTAAGAATTTTTCTCGCGTACGGCCTTCCTGCACAACTGTACTGCAGCACTGAACTGGGTCCAACTAGAGACCATCTAGTCAAGCTCTGCAAAATCGAATATTATTCGCTTTTATACACGGTACGATTGCGCCTCGCATCAGGATAAGATGACATGACGATGCAGCCGGAGCAGGGTATCAACCGCGAGCTGGGCATCGGCGAGGTTATCTCGAAAACCTTCGAGGTGTACCGACGAGACTTCGCCAAGTATTTCGTTCTCTTTGCCGTAGTGGGAGTGATCGTCCAAGTCGTGACCACGCTGGCGCAGCAAGCGTTCGTCCTCCCGACTCTTCCTGTCAATCCCACGCCTCAGCAATTCTCCAGCTGGTTCTCCGCATTGTTTGGACCACTATTCCTGCTCATCGCCGTGATCTTCGTTGTGAATATCGTATTCTCTACCATTGCCGAGGGCAGCGCAATCAGACTGGCCTCTGAACAGATTACGAAGGGACAAGTTAACCTCGGAACATCCATCAGATTCGCCGTCTCAAAACTTCTCTCGATCTGGGCGCTCAGCATAATCGTCGGGATCATCGTCTTCCTGGGAATCATCGCTCTAATCGTCCCCGGAATCATACTGGCGATAATGTACTCCCTCGCACTCCCCGTCCTCCTGATCGAGAACAAAGGAGTAACCGAAAGTATGGGGAGGAGCCGTCAGCTCGTCAGTCACCGGTGGGCCAAGACCTTCGGAACATTTCTCGTCCTCGGAATAATCGTCCTAATCGCCTCGCTCATCTTCAGCACGATAACCGCGCCTCTAGGCATCATCGCCCCAGTCGTCAACGGCATACTCTCAGCACTCTACCAACCATTATTCCCGATACTATTGGCCGTCTACTACTACTCCAACCTCGCCAGAACAGCCCCGGCTACCGCGGCGCAGATGCCGATGGGATCAACTTCATCATTCCAGGCTGGAATGAAGCTCTGCCCCAGTTGCGGCACACAGAATCTCCCCTCGGCCACCTTCTGCACAAAGTGCGGGGCCAGGCTCAATTGACCGCAACGGTGCGTCTAAGATCTCGAAATGGCGAGTCACTAGTAGTCGAGAGCGATGGCTTCTAGACCCGCTCCGTCCGTTTACTTTCACTTAAGTTCGCTCCCCTTCTAGAGTTTTAGGGCCCGGACTGTCGAGCTCGACTGAGCAAGCCATGAAGATTGGGCTATTGGTCTTCATAGCCCAACGACCGCGAAAACAACAGCAAGCGTCCTTATGATACGATCCGCGCAATTGCGCAACAAGCGGAGATGGATGGGTTCGATAGCATCTGGCTAGCTGACCATCTCTTCTATCGCAATCCTGGTGAGCCGACCCGAGGAATTTGGGAATGCTGGACGATGCTGGCGGCGCTGGCCGAAGCGACGCAGCGCGTGGAGATTGGCACGCTTGTGACGTGCAATTCCTTCCGCAATCCGGCGATCCTAGCGAAGATGGCGACGACAGTCGACGAGGTGAGCCACGGCCGCTTGATCCTGGGGTTCGGTGCGGGATGGAACGAGCCGGAGTATCACGCGTTCGGGCTGCCATTCGATCATCGAGTCGACCGCTTCGAAGAAGCCTTGCAGATTCTCAAGCCACTCATGCGTGATGGGCATGTCGATTTCGCGGGACGCTATTATCAAGCGCGAAACTGCGAGATCGTGCCGCGCGGTCCGCGGCCGGAAGGACCACCGTTGATGGTAGGAAGCGAACTGGGTCCGCGCATGCTCAGGCTGACCGCAAAGTATGCCGACCTCTGGAACACCGGCTATATGGGCAAACCGGAAACAATGGCGGATCGGCTCGTCAAGATCGAGGCTGCGTGCCGCGAGATCGGGCGCGACCCGGCCACGCTTGGCATCACCGCGTTCATCGGCCTCTGGTTCCGTGATCTACAAGCAAAGAAACCGAGCTTCTTCAACAATCTCCTGACAGGTACACCGCAGGACATCGCAGCGGCAATGCGCGGCTATGCGAAACTCGGCGTGCAGCACATCATGTTTCAATGCGAGCCTTACAATCCCGAAGCGCGCCACCGGCTGACCGAGGCGCTGCAACTCTACCGCGGCATCGAGCAGCAATAAGAGCTAGTCTCTCAGGTGCGTCTTGACGAGCGTGCTCGCGCGATTATGGACTCGACCACATTGGACTTTGCATCAGCGTAACTCTAGACGTAATTCCAATTCTTCTGAGCCAGTCTCTGAAAATCAGCATCCTTTCTATCTCTTCATCCCCTGGCTGAACACGTGAAGGTTGATGTTCGTGTCCGGACCCTTGAACATTCGATGCTCATGCCAGTCAGGCTCCCGGATTCCAAGCACATAGCCAGCCGCTTCGAGCGCGGGGAGATACGATTTCTCATCTGCCGAACTCTCTACGACGAGCAGTATGTCGATGATTGGCTTTGCAGGAAGCCCCGATACTGACGTCGAGCCCACGTGCTCTATGGAAAGAGCCTTCGCGCCTAGGACCGACTTGATTCGCTCGTTCTCCCGAGCAAATAGTACCGGCCATGCTGGATCGTATTCGCCAAGGACAACCTTCCCGCTGATTTGTTTCGGGGGTTAGGCCGATCGTTACTCTCCTAATCCGTTCTTCAGTCATAGGTTTCGGAATGTAATCCGAAACATCGTCGCTCATGGAGGTAGACAGGATTCAATTTTCGATGCGATCCTAATAAGAGCCACTAGAGATTCCCGAGACCTTCTCGTGGATGTACTCTTGAGGAAAAATGTGTTGGCGGTCGCCCTCGCCGCCGTGATGATTGCGCTTGCGGCAGGAGTAACAGGCTACTATGCTACTCATACCGGATCTCCATCGATGAATCATTCTAGTTGCAGTGACCCGGACTCTATTTCGAGCCACGTTTACAACTCATACCGTCTGAATGTCATAAAGTCCTGCGTAACAGCTTCAGGACTTGTCGAGAATGTCTTCGAAGAGGCCGACGGAGACTACCACTTGCGAGTGGCCCTCGACTCTCAGTATAGCAACCTCACCAACAGCGCGAACGACCAGTATCAGTACGGCGACCTAGTCGTCGAAATAATCTGCGCCTTACCCATAACCCAGTCCGACGGAGTATCAGCCTGCCAGAACTACAGCAACACCATAACAGTCCCCAGCGTCAATGACCACATCACAGTCACCGGACCGTACGTTTTGGATACAGACCACTCTAACTGGGCCGAGATCCACCCAGTTTACACTCTTACAATATCGTAATCAAAGGAATCGAACTGTTCAAAGACTTTGACAAGATACACAAGCTGAAACTTCCAGACTTCAAAACTTAGAGGAATGGAGTCGTAAAACTCCATTATGATAGGGCGATCTAACACACAAGAGAAATGATTGTCGCAGAGTTCGGGTCAGTAGCCTTCTCCAAACAACGCTCACTGTGTCAGAGTCGACTACGTCTATCACAAGGGAACAATACTTGTTGGAAGCCTGTTCCCAAAGGAAATTTGATTTCTTAGAGAGTATGGATTTCAAAAGTATTTCGAATACACTTCGGGAACAGCGTCGTTGCGGGCCCGCGAGGTAGACGACATTACTCGAGCTCTCGCCCGCTCATTGTTGGAGACGTGAGCTTGTCATGTCTGGCCGTATGCAGTAGATTGTTTGGCTTCCCCATGCGCACCTGACCCATTTCCTTTCCTGTTTCATCATCGCCTCAAGCTCGCACACCGCGATCGTACCTCCAATCTTCCGGACCCTGCCTCTTCCACGGATCATGCTTCCAACTGACGGTCTCAGAAAGTTCAATTTCACCTCAACACTAAGCACTCTCGAACCAGAAGGCAGCAATGAGAGTGCTGCATATCCTCCCGCACTATCCGCCAATGCTACAAGAACTCCAGCATGAACATAACCATCCTGCTGCTCTAGATCAGGACGATTAACCGCTGAAATCTCCACCAGTCCCCTCTCAAGCCTAGATATCCGGGCCTGGAAGAGCCTCATGATCTTCTGCCTACGGAAGCTAGCTCTAACGTGACGCGAGAAATCCGATCTTGGCGAGGTCATAATCGCCGGGCTAGCTACAAATGTCAGAATAAAGGCTACTTTAGTTCCTACTTCTTTGCGAAGTGGGAGATCTCCCAGAGGTTACCCTCGGGATCTTCGAAGTAAGCTATTCGCTGGCCCCACGGCTGTGTTGTTGGGGGCTTTACGAAATGGACGCCCTTGCGTTTGAGGTCTTGATATTCTCGGTCGACATCGTCGACGAAGACCGCGT
>Ga0209236_1000205_pt1 | contig 31482 bp, 27 predicted proteins | sample GraSoi013_1_40cm_FD_185819 | JGI IMG/M metagenome (GOLD analysis project Ga0209236, IMG submission 185819) | Grasslands soil microbial communities from the Angelo Coastal Reserve, California, USA - Sample 09_27_2013_1_40cm (SPAdes) (version 2) | ecosystem: Environmental > Terrestrial > Soil >... | reverse complement strand
GAGCCATACGTCGCAACGCCGCTGCGGCGGATGAAGACCATCGAGCGCCTTGCCGCCGCGGGACTCGATGTGGGCGTCAACGTCGCGCCGGTGATCCCCGGCCTCTCCGACGCGGACATTCCCCGCATCCTCGAGGCTGCCTGCGCGGCCGGAGCGCGGCGGGCAGGTTTCGTCTTCCTCCGTCTGCCCGGATCGGTGAAGCAGGTCTTCGAGCAGCGCCTGCGGGAATCGCTGCCGCTGCGCGCCGACCGGGTGCTCAACCGGGTCCGTGACGCGCGAGGGGGTAAGCTCTACGACTCGCGCTGGGGCGTGCGCGGCCGCGGCGAAGGGACCTATGCGGAAGCCGCGCACGCCCTCTTCGATGCGACCGTCAAGCGCCTGCGCATGAACGAGGGTTTTCAGTCCGCCCTGGAGGCAGATACGTTCCGGCGGCCGGGGCGCGCGAGCCAGCTCCCCTTGCTGTAGGGCGCGGACACACCCGTGACGCCTCGTGAAATTTGCTTACAGACGGCGCGACTTCGTACAGTCGACGCGTGCTGCGCGCGGCCGCGATCCTTGCCCTGATCCTGGCCGCCCCGGCCTGCAAACAGGAGGGTTCGCGGCCCCCGATCGCCACGGCCTCCGCCGGTGCGGGAGTCGGCGCCGCGGCCGTGGTGACCGCGAAGAACGGCAAGGTCCAGGTGCTGCGGGCCGCGGACGGGACGGTCGCGGAGGCCAAGGTCGGCGACCGGCTTTCGGTCCGCGATGCCCTGCGCACGGAGATGGGTGAAGCCGACGTGGCGGTGGATGGCGTGCGGGTCCGCCTTCACGAGGGAAGCCGGCTCGAGCTGAAGCAGGTCGGCCAGAAGAACCTGCGCGCGCGCGTGCGCGGCACCGTCGAATCCGAGGTGGGGCAGAAGGGCAATCTCGATGTGGAGATCGAGAACAGCGACGCCCTGGCGCACAGCCAAGGCGGCCACTTCTTCGTCACCGCCGACGGCCGAGGCGTGGTCGCCGTCGCTTCCGTCACCGGCACGGTAAACGTCTCCGGAGGCGGCAGGTCGATCGACCTGCGCAAGGGCGAGGTCACGCGCATCAGCAAGAGTCAACCGAAGCCGAGCGTGCCGGTCGCCGCCCTCCGCCGGGTGCTGCTCAACGTGCAGTGGCCGAACCAGATGGAGACCAACAAGGCCACGTTCCCGATCGCAGGCCGTGTCGAACCGGGAAGCCGGGTTTTCGTGCAGGGCGAGCCGGTGGAGGTCCAGGAGGGGGGAACCTTCCGCGCCGAGGTTCCGCTCCGCAAGGGCAAGCAGAAGATCGCCGTGGTCACGGTGGACACGCTCGGCCGGCGCAAGGAGGTGGAGAGCGTGGTGCTTCGCGACGATTCCCTCCCCGACATCAAGGTGAAGAAGAGGTTGTGGCAATGGCGCTAGCAGTCCTGATCGCGGCTTCCCTCTCGGCGCAGCCGGCCCAGTTGGTCCTCGGCAAGGACTCCGGCGCCGACCTCGAGATCCGCGCCTCCTCGGGCGCCAAGGTCACCTTTTCCACCACCGTCGGGACGGTGAGCGACGCTCAGCACCAGGGTGGCGTCGTGCGTGCCCGGTTCAACGCTCCGCCGCTGCGGGTGCCCTCGGTCGCGCTGGTCCTCGCCCAGGTCGACGAGGGCGGCGACCGCGATCTCTACTGGGTCTCCATTCCGCTCTCCGGCTCGGACACGATGGTGATCGAAACCAAGCCGGGCTCGAGGGTAGAGGCGACGGTGGCCGGCCAGATGGTGGGACCGGTGGCTGCGGCCGATAACGGCACCGTTCGCCTGCCGATGGTGGTGCCTCCGGGCGTGCGGCAGGCGACGCTGAAGATCACGGACAAGCTCGGCAACACCACCGAGAGGCCGCTCGATCTGGAACCGCCGCCGTTCTCGCGCGTGCGCCTGGCGGCGCGGGCGGAGGCGGCGGTAGCGTCTTCTCCGCTCGAAGTCGAGATCTTCGTGGTGAAGCCGGACGGTACTCCCGACGACGAGGCGCGAGTGGCGCTCTCGTCGCCGGACGGCGAGACGAGCATGCGCCGGCGGATCGCGCCCGGCGTGTACCTCGCCGAGTACGTGCCCGCGGAAGGAGAGAGCGGGTCGGCGCGTCTGGAGGCCAAGGCGAACGGGCAGCTCGCGACGCTGGACGTCCCCGTGCGGGCCGGCGAGCCGGGCGCTCGCCGTTCGTTCTGGCGCATGGGATCGCACGGGCCCTGGAGCTTCTCGGCGGGAATCCTGGGCGGACTGGGGCGCAGCTTCGACGGCGCGACCGCGGGGGGGATGCTCGGTGAAGTGGCCGTGCGCCTCGAATCCTCGCCGCTGGAGGCCCTCCTCGATTTCGGCGGGAACTTTCTCTCGGAGGTCGACCAATACACCGGGGCCCCGGCACTGGCGGAGAGATCGAAGACGCACGCGTGGCTGGTGCAGTTGGGCATCCGTGGAAGCTACGAAGTCCTGCGTGCGCTGAACGTGCACGCGTCCGTGGGCGCGGGCTTGCAGTCCCAGAGCGTGCGCACCACGCTTCCTCTGAACCTCGGCCGCGTCGAGGATTCCGGGCTCACCACGCGCCTGGCGACGGCCTTTGGCGCGACATACCGGATCGGCCCGGGCCGCGCGCTGGCGCAGGTCGAGTTCGACTGGTCGCCGTCACGGGTCGCGCAGTATGCCGGCAGCACCAGCTCGGTGCAGGGCATGCTCGGGTATCTCCTCAACGTCCGCTAAGCCCCCCTCCCAGGCTGCCCGGTGTACACTCGCGGCATGAACCGCCCCATCCGCGCCACGGCCCCGAACGAGGCGGCCGCGTTGCTGCATTCCTTCACGAACCACCTGCTCTACTCGCTGGCGAAGGACCAGTACTCCGCGACGGAGCTGGACCGCTACATGTCGCTGGCCCTGACCGTCCGCGACCGCCTGATCGAGCGGTGGATCAGCACGCAGCAGCGCTACTACAAGAAGGACGCCAAGCGCGTGTACTACCTCTCCGCCGAGTTCCTGATGGGGCGGGCGCTGGCGAACAACCTGATCAACCTCGGCCTGTACGACACCGCGCGCGACGCGGTGAAGATGTTGAACCTCGACCTCGGCGACGTCCTCGAGCAGGAGGTCGACGCCGGGCTCGGCAACGGCGGCCTGGGGAGGCTCGCGGCCTGCTACCTGGACTCGATGGCCACCCTGGACATCCCCGGATACGGCTACGGCATCCGGTACGAGTTCGGGATGTTCGACCAGGACATCAAGGACGGCTGGCAGGTGGAGAAGCCGGAGGAGTGGCTCAGGCTGGGAAACCCGTGGGAGATCTCACGGCCGGAGTACGGCGTTCCGGTGCGGTTCGGCGGACACGTCGAGGAGCACACCGACGACCACGGACGCCTGCGCGTGCGCTGGATCGGGGGCGAGCAGGTGGTGGGAATGCCGTACGACACCCCCATCGCCGGCTACGGCTGCAACAGCGTGAATACGCTGCGCTTGTGGCGCGCGCGCGCCAGCTCCGACTTCGACCTTCGCTACTTCAACGAGGGCGACTACGAGAAGGCGGTGCTGGACAAGAACCGCTCCGAGACCATCTCCAAGGTCCTCTACCCGAGTGACGTGAAGCAGTGGGGCCGGGAGCTGCGCCTCAAGCAGCAGTACTTCTTCGTCGCCTGCTCGCTGCACGACATCGTCCGCCGCCACCTGGTGGCGTACTCGTCGCTCGCGAACTTTCCCGAGAAGGTCGCGATCCAGCTCAACGATACCCACCCCGCCGTTGCCATCCCCGAGCTGATGCGCATCCTCGTCGACGACCACGCCATCGCCTGGGAAAAGGCCTGGGAAGTGACGCAGGCGAGTTTCGGGTACACCAACCATACGCTGCTCTCCGAGGCGCTGGAGACCTGGCCGGTGGAGCTCTTCCAGCGGCTTCTGCCTCGGCACCTCACCATCATCTACGAGATCAACCGCCGCTTCCTGCGGCAGGTGATGAACCGCTTTCCGAACGATGAAGCGCGGCTCACCCGGATGTCGATCGTGGACGACGGGAACGGAACGCTGGAGAGCAAGCGGATCCGGATGGCGTACCTGGCGGTGGTGGGTTCGCACTCGGTGAACGGCGTCGCCGGGCTGCACACCGAGCTCCTCAAGGCGAACCTGCTCCACGACTTCCACGAGACCTGGCCGGAGCGGTTCTACAACGTCACCAACGGGGTGACGCCGCGCAGATGGCTGCTCACCGCCAACCCGCTGCTCGCCGACGCGATCACCGCGCGCATCGGCGATGGCTGGATGACGCAGCTCGAGCAGCTCGCGAAACTGGTCGACCACGCCGACGATCCCGTGTTCCGGGGCGAGATCCGCTCGATCAAGCAGCGCAACAAGGAGCAGCTCGCGCGCTACATCGAAGCGGAGCACGGCATCTCCATCGATTTGGCATCCATGTTCGACGTGCAGGTGAAGCGGATGCACGAGTACAAGCGGCAGCTTCTCAACCTCCTGCACGTAGTGGCGCTCTACCTGAGAGTGAAGAAGAACCCGGATCTCGCGATCGTGCCGCGCACGTTCATCTTCGGCGGCAAGGCTGCCCCCGCCTACGCCACGGCCAAGCTGATCATCAAGCTGATCAACTCCGTCGCCTCCGTGGTGAACAAGGATCCCGCCGTCAAGGGCAAGCTGCGCGTGGTCTTCCTCGCCAACTACCGGGTCTCGCTGGCGGAGCGGATCTTCCCCGCCTCCGACCTCTCCGAGCAGATCTCCACCGCCGGCAAGGAGGCGAGCGGCACCGGCAACATGAAGTTCGCCCTGAACGGCGCGCTCACCATCGGCACCCTGGATGGGGCGAACGTCGAGATCCGCGAGGAGGTCGGCGCGGACAACTTCTTCCTCTTCGGCCTCACCGCCTCGCAGGTCTCGGAGCTCCAGCGGCGCGGCTACCGGCCGCGAGATCACTACGAGCAGAATCCCGAGCTGAAAGCGGTGCTCGACTTGATCAACTCCGGCTTCTTCGAGCCGGAGCACCCGGATCTCTTCAAGCCGCTGATCTATTCGCTGCTCGAGCAGGACACGTACATGCTGCTCGCCGACTTCCAGTCGTACGCCGAGTGCCAGGAGCGCGTCGGCAAGACGTTCCTCGACCCCGACCGCTGGACGCGGATGGCCATCCTCAACATCGCGCACATGGGGAAGTTCTCCTCCGACCGCAGCATCAGCGAATACGCGGAGCGGATCTGGAAGGCCCGCGGCGTCCCCGGGTAACCATGCTCCGCAGGGTGCTGCGCGCGCTCTTCCGGCCGCGTCCACCGCCACCGCCGCCGCGTCCAGCGGACCCCAGGCTGGAGACGGACCCGTGGTTGGGCGGGATGTTCGCCATGCTCGGCGAGCGCTACCAGCTCGGCCCGGACGCCGCGGGCGGGACGCAGGTGCTGCGAAGGACCGGGCGGGCGCGCTTCAATCCGATGCGGGTCTGGCTGCTGCCCGTGCAGCGTCTGGTCCGCGGCGAGTACGAGGTGCGCGGCGACGCGGGAGCGGCGAAGTCGCTGCTCGATCAGCGCGTCTCGGGACGGCTCGTCGCGCTGGGGCTCTCGGCGACCGGCGAGTCGGTCGAGGAGTGGGGCGGAACCGTGCTGACGCGGCGGTATGAGGGGCGCTGCGAGACGGCGGAGTCGGCGGCCGCGGCGGTCCGGTTCCTCTGCGAGGAATCGGAACAGCTCATCAACCTGGCGGCGGAGTGAGCCCGTGAGAAAGCGAGGAGGCACCATGCAAATCGACTGGCCCGACGTTCTGGCTGTAGCGGCGACGCTGGCGACGTTGGTCGCGTCCATCTACGGCGCCAGATCCTCGTGGGCGCGCCCTCGCTCGGCGGCGCGCCTGTCGGAAACAGCCGCATCTACGGTGCCAACGATCCGCGGCTGAACACCGGCCTCGCGCTCGGCTATTGACCTTTCGCTGGAACGACCACGCCCCCGGCCGAGCGTGGCAAGTCATGGGAAGCCAGTTCAAGCCGGCCATCAGTGTGCGCTCACGACCGCAGCGATACCGACTGGGCCAGCTTCTCGCTCACCAGTCTCCCGAGCTCCGTGAACAGCTCTACCCCCGACCGGGTGTCGCGCCAGGTCCGGCTCGCGTCCTGCCACCCGAAATGCCAGGCCTGCATGTTGGCGGAGAGCCAGATCTGCTGGGCGGCCGAGTGGGAGTTCACCACGAACTTCGTGCCGTCCTCGAACTCCAGGGTGAGGATGTCGCCGGCCAGATCCGACTCCACGCCCTCCAGGTCCCGGAGGGCGTCATCGAGCTTGCCCAGCGCCTCGCCGGCGCGTCGCCCGAAATCCTTCTCATCCATCGCGCGCCAGCCTTTCCAGCGCCTCGCCGGCGAGGCGGAACGTCTCCCAATCCGGAAGCATCTTCGCTCCGAGGCCGCGGTAGAACTCGAGGGCGGGGGCGTTCCAGTCCAGCACCTGCCAGTTCATCCGGCCGCACTTCTCGCGCACCGCGATCCGGGCCAGCTCGACGAGCAGGGCCCTGCCGATTCCTCTGCCCCGCAGGCGCGGCGTCACATACAGATCCTCGAGGTACAACCCCCAGCGTCCCAGCCAGGTCGAGTAGGTATGGAAATAGAAGGCGAATCCCGCCGGTGTGCCCTCCCAGTCCGCCACCAGGCAGAAGTACCGCGGCGACTGCCCGAACCCGTCGCGGAGCAGGTCTTCCTCGGTCGCCACCACCGCCTGTGGTTCCTTCTCGTACTCTGCCAGCTCGCGGATGAACGCCAGCATCAGCGGCACGTCGCGAGGCTCCGCCTTCCGGATGACGAGCATGGAAGAGGAACATACACTCGCGGCCGTGGCCCTGCGCATCCTGAGCTACAACGTCCGTTACTTCGGACATGCGCTTCGCGGCCTCGCCAGCACCCGAGGAAGCAAGCGCGCCATCGCGGACGCGCTGGCCTCGCTCGAGCCGGCGGCGGACATCATCTGCCTGCAGGAGGTCGAGACCCTGTCGCTGCGCAGCAGCCTGGTCTTCCGTCGATCGCACCAGATGGAGACGCAGCTCGAATCGTTCATGGGCGAGCTCGAGCAAGCGTTCGAGAGACGCCCGCCCCCCTTCCCGTACGACGCTTTCTATTTTCGCGCCCACGTCAACCGGATCGGGAATACGCCCTTGCAGAGCATGGGGCTCGCCATCCTGGTGCATCGCTACCGGATCAAGATCGACGCGCACAACTGCGAGAGCCCGCACAACATCACGTACCACCATGTGCTGCGCTGGAAGGACCGCAAGCAGACGCGGATCTGCGCGCACATGAAGTTGATCGGCCCGCGGGGAAGGCCGTTCCACGTCTTCAACACGCATCTCTCCCTGCCCACGCCGTTCTCGCGCCAGTTCTGGACCAGGTCGCCGCGGATGGGCTTCGGCGTGAACCAGCTGCACGAGGCGAAGACGCTCGCGGCCTTCATCCAGCGCCACGCCGGGAACGAGCCGTTCATCGTCACCGGCGACTTCAACTCTCCGCCCGGTTCGCCCGTCTACCGGTACCTGACGGAAGACTGCGGGCTCGTCGGCGTCCAGGAGCACCTTCACCAGATCGACCGCGACCCGCGCGATTTTCCCACCGCCGGTTTCATGAAGCTGCGCATGCACCTCGACCACCTCTTCTCCAGCGCGAGCGTAAACTGGTTCGACCTGGAGGGGACCTGCCGCTTCGGCGATCGCTCGAGCCCGTTCTGGGGAAAGAGCGACCACATGCCGCTGATCGGGCGGTTCGATCTATGAGCTTCGCGCGCCGCGCGGTCGGCTCCTCGAAATGAAATTCTGCTACGATACGCAGATCGAGTCGCAGCCGGACGCCGTCGAGGCCGCGCTGCGCCGTCCGGTCCCGCGCCTGGATTCGTCGCGCCCGCTGCTGTTCTGCGGCCAGGGAACGTCGCTGCACGCGGCGCGGGTCGCGGCGGCGTGGGCCGGATATCCCGCGCTGGCCGTCGAGTCACAGGATGCCGCCCTGCGAACGGGGGTGCCGCCCGGCGCGCAAGTCGTGGTCGTGTCGCATTCGGGCGGCGGCTTCACCCCGGCCGTGCTGCGCAAGGCGCGGGCGGCGGGAGCGACGACGTTCGCGATCTGCAGCGATGCGGCCCCTGCCGACGCCGATCACGTCGTCCGCACCTGCCCTCCGGAGCGAGCGCAGACGCACACCGTCTCGTACGTCACCGCGCTGGCCGCTCTCGGTCAGATGCTCGGCCTCGATCTTTCCAGCGCGCCGCGCCTGCTCCGCGATGCGCTCGCGGAGCAGGCGCCGGTCGATGCCGCGCGCCGTCTCGGTGCCAAGGATCCGCTGCTCGTCACCGGCTTCGGGTTCGACGCGATCGCCGCGGCGGAGGCCGCGCTGAAGCTGAAGGAAGCCACGTTCCAGTGGGCGGAAGGGCTCAGCGTCGAGCAAGCGCTGCACGGGCCTCAGGCGGCGCTGCACCCGAGGATGGGCGCGGTCCTCTTCAATCCCGACGACGATGACGGCGGGCGAACCGCGCGCTTGCGCGAGCTGTGCGTAACGGTCGGTGTCGAAGTCGTCGATATCCGGGTCGCGCGGTGCAGCGAGGCGGTCCGCCCGCTCGTTTCCATCGTTCCCGCCCAGCGTCTCGCGGCGGAGATCGCCCGGCTGACCGGCGGCGATCCAGACCGCTCGCGCAACCCGGTCTGACTACGTCTTCGCAAAACGAGCGACGGCGGCGGCAAGGATCTCCGCCGCGCGTAGCAGCTCGGCGACGGGCACGAATTCGCCCGTCCGGTGGGCGACGCGGATGTCGCCGGGCCCGAACACGCAGGCGCTCGCGCCGAGCTGTGCCAGGTACGGCAGCTCAGTCCCGAACGGGATGGTGCCGGGCGCGTTGCCGGACTGCGCCTGCAGGAACGTCACGATCTGCGAATCGCGCGCCACCGCGATCCCCGCGTCGAGACGCTGCACCGCTACTTCGATGCGGACGCGGTCGGTCTGCACGCGCGCGCAAGCCTCCTCGAGAAGCCGCAGGACCTGTCGCGGGTCCTGCGAGGGGAGGGGGCGCCACTCGACGGTCAGCGTGCACAGGCCCGGGATCACGTTCTTCGCCTTGCCCCCGGAGATCAGTCCGACGTTCAGCGTCGCGTGCGGCGGCGAGAACAGCGGATCGGCCTCCGCGCGCAGCTCTTCGCCGATGCGCTCGACCTCGCGCAGGACGTGTCCCGCGGCGAGAATCGCCGAAGCCCCGGTCTCCGGATAGGCGCTGTGGCCCTCGGCCCCGTGCGCCGTCACCTCGGCGAGGCAGTACCCCTTGTGGCCGAGGATCGGGATCATCCTCGTCGGCTCGCCGACGACCGCGTGGCGGGGTCGCAACGCGCCTTCGTCGACCAGGCGGCGCGCGCCCAGGCAACCGACCTCCTCGTCGGCGGTGAAGACGAGTTGGAGAGGAGCACCCTGCGTGCGCGAGGCGGCGGTGATCGCGGCGGCAAGGAACGCCTTGGTGTCCGCGGCCCCTCGGCCGGAGACCTTTCCGCCCTCGACCGCGGGTTCGAGCGCTCCCGCCCAGGCGACGTCGAACGGCACGCAGTCGGTGTGCCCCACGAGCGCGAGCCCGCCCTTCTCGCCCCCGCGCTGGGCGATCAGGTTCGCCTTCTGCACGCCCGAAGCGTCCGTCCAGATCTGCCGGCGCGTGGCGAGCCCGAGCGCCCGCGCCTGCCGCTCGAGGACGTCGAGCAAGGGGAAGTTGCTTCGGGCCGAGGTGGAGTCGACCGCGATCAGCTCCCGGAGCAGCGAGACCGGATCGATCATCCCCACAGCCTCCGCATCGCCGCGCGAAAACCCGGCAGCGCGCCCTCGAAGTCGAGCCGGAGCGGCTCGCCATTCACCCAGGTCTCTCGGATGGCGGTCCGCTCCATGGAGAAAACCGCATTGGCCATCAGGTCGTCGCCGTTGCAACCGGCGATCGAGGGATCGTCCAGGTCGACGACGATGAAATCCGCCGGCTCGCCGGGCCGCAAGGCGCCGCCGCCGAGACCGAGAGAGCGCATCCCGCCCTCGCTCGCGATCGCGTAGAGCTTCGCTCCCAGCCCGCCGACGCCGCCCTGCTCCGCATCGAGGACGGCGCGCTGCTCCTGCAACAGCCGCAGGTGGTACTCGAGCTGGCGCGCGTCCTCGAGCGGCGAGAGCTGCGCCTCCGAATCGCTGCCGACGCATAGTCGAGCGCCCGCCGCGAGCAGCAGGTCCGCCCGAACCACCCCGTCGCCGAGGTTGCGCTCGGTGGTCGGGCAGGCGCACACGGTGGCGCGCGCCCGCCCGAGCGCTGCGATGTCCTGCGCCGTCAGGTGCACGCCGTGCACGGCCGTCGTGCTCTCGCGGAGCGCGCCCAGGCGCTCGAGCACGAGGGCGGGCGTGGCGCCGTGCTCCGCCTGGCTTTGCTCCACTTCCGCGCGCTGCTCGGAGACGTGCAGGTGCAGGGGCCAGCCACGCCGGAACGCCTCCGCGGCGATGTCCCGGATCCACTCCGCGGGACAGGCCCGCACGCTGTGCGGCGCCGCGCCCACCGGAACCTGGCGCGAGAGGGCGTCGAGGTTCTGCAGGTATTCATCGGCCGAGCCCTCGATGAAGCGCTTCTGGCGCGGGTTCTGCGGCAGGCGGAATCCACTCCGCGCGTACGCGACCCGCAGGAGGACCACGCGCAAGCCGGCGTCCTGCGCGGCGCGTGCCACGGCCAGGTCCAGCTCGTTCGGGTTGGCGTATGGCTTTCCCGATGCGTCGCGGTGCAGGTAATGGAACTCGCCTACCGCGGTGATCCCGGCCCGCGCCATCTCCAGGAAGCAGAACTTCGAGATGGCGTGGAGATCGTCCGGCGTGAGCCGTTCTGCGGCCGCATACATCGCCTCCCGCCAGCTCCAGAAGTCGTCGCGGGCGTGGCTTCGATGCTCCGTGCGCCCGCGGATGGCGCGCTGGAACGCGTGGCTGTGGGCGGCCACCAGGCCCGGCAAGAGCGCGCGCCCGCGCATGGGGATGACTTCGGCCCCCTCCGGCGGCTTCCCCGCGCCCAGCACTTTGCCGTCGCGCACGATCAGCGCCGTCGCAGCCTGGACATGGCCGCCAGAAAAGAGGAAATCCGGAAGGAGGGCGCGCATGGCGGGCGCGATGTAGCCTCATCTGCGGAAAAAAGCCACATCGGCTCCGCGACGCCGGATCGCGCATTGTGTAGCATACACGGACCCTGGCAGGAGCTGTTCGGATGAATCCTCGGTCCTTGTGTGCGATCGCGATCGCGATCGCGCTTCCGGCGCTCGGACAGACGGAACCGCAACTCGAGCCGCTGGTCCCCCCGTCACTGCCGCCGATCGCGCCGCTCACTCCGTCTCGACCGCTCAAGACGCTCGGCGTGCTGGTCCTGGGAGCGCTGGCGGACGAGACCGCCGTGCGGGTCGGAGATGGGATCCGCGTCGCGGCGAAACTCGCGCCGGGCGTGAAAGAGGCCCTGGCTCTCGATGCGCCACATCCATGCGCGGACAAGGCCTGCTGGGTGACGGCGGGAGTGGCGCGGAGCGTCGATCAGGTGGTGGTGGCTACGTACACGGCGCGCACCCTCAAGGTCCGCTTGGTGGACGTGAAGGCGCGGAAGGTCGTGCAGGAGGCGAACCGGCCCGACGTCTCGAGCGATGCGGCCGAAGCGACCGCATGGGCCGAAGCGCTGGTCTGCAGGCTGCTGGTTCCGGCCGGCTGCACCGGCGAGGCTATGGTGCAAGGCGGGGAAGGGATCGCGCTGCAGCTGGACGGCACGCCGTTGGCCGCGGGCGAGAAGCGGCGGGTGCCGGTCGGGGTGCACGTCCTGCGCGTGAAGGAGGGTAGCCGCGAATCGGTGCGCCCGTTGCCCGTGCTGGTCGAGGGCACGCCGGTGGTGACGATCGCGGCGACCGAGGTTGCCTCCGCGAAACCGCCGCCCGCTTCGGTCGTCCCCATCGCTCCCCTCGTGCCACGGGTCACGCCGCCATCGGCCGCGCCGTCGGCAGCCGTCGAAGCGGTGCCACCGACGCCATCGCCCTCGCGCGGGTGGACGCGCCCGGCGGGCTATGCCACCGTCGGAGCCGCCGTGGTCGCGGCCGGAGTGGGTGCCTACTTCGGCGCGAAGAGCAGGTCCGACCTGAACGATGCGGAATCCGCGTATCGCGCGAACGGCAACGCCTACACACCGGCGGGCCTGGACAAGCTTCGGTCGGGGAACTCGGCCGGGCACACCGCCAATGCGCTCTTCATCGCCTCCGCGGTCCTCGCCGCCGCGGGCGCCGCGCTCACCTTCGCCTTCTGACCCATGCGCGCGACGCTCACCGCTCTCCTCCTCCTGGCGCTGACGGCTTGCCGCATCTCCGGCCTCGGCAATTGCTCGAGCGACGCGGACTGCTCCCCGGGCGCAGCTTGCGATCTCGCGCAGCGCGTCTGCGTTCCCACCGATGCGCCGGCCTTCTCGAACATCGCCGTCTCGACCGGAGCCGGCTACACCGACCCGAACGGCCGGGCATTCTTCGATACCGGAGGGTCGCCCTTGTCGGTCTCGGCGAGCATCAGCGGCCGCGCAGGCGTCGATCCCACGACCGTCTGCCTGCGGGTCGCCGGCGAGAGCGGCGCTTGCCTCCACCCGGGAACTGCCGGCTCCGGAAACCAATTCACCTTCGAGCTGCCCCGGCCCTCGGGTTCTTTCGACGGAACCACGCCCCTGGATTTCACCATCTCCGCGACGAGCCCCACGGGCCGCGCCGCCACCAGCGCCGTCCAGCACGTCTACTTCGACAACCAGCCGCCGGCGATCGCGGTGGCCGCCGATCCGACTCCATATGCGCGGTCCCTCCCCGACGGCGGAGCAGCGCCGATCGCAATCTCGGTCACCATTGCCGACGCCACCGGGGTGGTCTCCCCGCACCTCCTCTCGGGATCGAACGCGCTCGCGCCGGCGGGGGTGAACGGGAGCGTCTACACCTTCGAGCTCGACCCGGCGGGCGCCCCTGCGGGAGCGGAAGGTCCGTACACGTTCAACGTCCGCGCGACCGACGGGCTCGGGCACCAGTCCGTCGTCGCGGCGACGCGCACGATCGACGGCGCTCCGCCCACCCTCGCCCTCATCAAGATCTACAAGGGTGACGCGGAACCAGCGGACGCCGGCGTGACCTATCCGGCGCTCGCGGCGAACACCGGCTGGACCGGGAGCACGTTCATCTACAACGACGTCGTGCACGTGAAGGGCCGCTTTAGCGACATCAGCGGCATCTCATCAGCGACCCTGCGGGTGGACGGGATCGAGTTCGACGGCGGGACCAGCACCGGCACCGCGCAGAGTCTCGGATGCAGCTCGAGCAGCTCGACATGCGCGTTCGACGTCACCGTAGAGCTCAACGACGTGCACAACGGCGCGTTCCATACCGGCGTCGCGACGGCCTCCCTGCCGGACGGCGGCGCGCAGATCCCGAGCGGGATGCTGCATTTCATTCTCGAGGCCCACGACAAAGCGGTCGCGTACGGCGGTACCGCCGCGAGCAGGGCGATCACGCCGTCCGACACGCAGGTCCGCGCCACGCGCCTGCTCTGGAGCCGGGTGCTGAACACGAGCGCGGCCGCCGTCACCGGGCTAGCCGTTCATCCCGACCTCGACTTGGTCGCCACGACGGACGGAGGCGTGACGACTCTGTACAGCGTTGCCGCAGATCAGGGAACGATCCGCTGGAGCACCGACGCAGGCACGGTCCTCGGTCCGCCCGCGATCGGCAACGGCGGTGCGGATGCACCCATCTACACGAGCAATCTGGCCGGTGTAATCAGCGCGTTCGCTCCGGATGGCGGCGTCCTCTGGACCGCGGCGACCGGACCCCACGTCATCTCTGTAGGGCCGGCGGTCGCCGCTGCCACGGTCGGCGGAGTGCCGGTCGACCAGGTTGTGGTCGCCGACAACGTGAGCCTCAGCGGGTCCAGTCTGTGGAGCGTCACGGCGCCGGCAAACATTCCAGCCCTGCAATCGCAAGCAGCGGACGATCGAGACCGGCATGCATCACCGATGGTGTTCGACGGCGGCGTGTGGTTCGGCACCTCTTCCAGCGTCGATTGGCACCCCTTGACGGAGGACGGCGGCATCGGCCCGTCCGTGGCCATATCGGGATCGATCGGAAACCCGTACTACGGGACCATCACTGACGGCACAAACGTGTTCGCCGCGTCGCGAAGCTCACTGACTGTTTCTACTTTATCCGCGTTCACGCCACTACTGGATACCGCCTGGTCGAAGAGCCTCACCGACGGCGGCCTCTCCGCAGAACCCACGCTGGGCATCGACGGAAAATTGTACGCGTCGGACGACGCTGGCGTCACGGTCTACGAGCCCGGTGATGGCGGAACCCCAGGGATGCTCGTCTCGGGGCTTGCCGCACCGCCCGGGTTCATCGCGCTGCACGGCTCCGACGACCACTGGTACCTGCCATCAGGAAGCTCAACCAACTTTCGACTGACAGCCCTCCAGGCAGGCCAGACCTCGTGGACCTTCGCCGTGTCGAACAGGATCCTTCGCGGCGCGATGATCGACTGCAACGGCCGGATGTTCGTCGGCGGCGGCGCTTCCCTGCCCACCATCTGGGCGTTCGTCACCGACGATCAGGGTCTCGCCGATACGCCCTGGCCCTCATGGCGCCGCGATGCCCGCAACACCGGCAACGCCGGGGCGCCGAAGTACGGAATCCGCACCCCTCCGAACACCTGCAATCAGTAAAGTTGCCCGCGACCCGCGGCGTGGCATTGCTGCATCGTGCGCGCCATCGCCGCGTCGCTGCTGCAGGGAAGCGATCTGTACCGCGAAGTGATCCGCGAAAAGCTCGCGCATGCGCGCGAATCCGTGCTGATCGCCACTTCGAACCTGAAGGACGTGCAGGTCGAGCGCGAAGGCAGATTCGCTTCCGTGCTCGCCCTCTTCTCGGAGTTGGCCGGGCGGGGCGTGGAGCTGCGCATCCTCCACGCGGAGCTGCCCTCGCGGCCGTTCCGCGCTTCGTTCGAGAAGCGGCGGCGCCTGACGGCGGGAGGGCTGTCGCTGAAGATGTGCCCGCGCGTCCATTTCAAGGCCGTGCTGATCGACGGCGCCTGGGTCTACGTCGGGAGCGCCAACTTCACCGGCGCCGGGCTGGGCGCGAAGGGCGAAGGAAAGCGCAACTTCGAGCTCGGTCTCTGCACCGAGGATTTCGAGATCGTCGACCGGGTGAAGGCCCTTTTCGAAGCGATCTGGACCGGCGCGGAGTGCGCGGCCTGCAGGCTGCGCAGCGTCTGCCCGGACCCCATCGGCGAGCCCGAGGCGCGTCCATTGGTGCGGCTCGGGCGCGCGCGCCGGCTCCGCCGCTAGCCGCTGCCGCACGAAGTGCGTCTTTGCGGCTACGTTTTTTTGGGCTGAATGTCAGGCTATACTGAACGTCCGTATGGGTCGTACCGGCAGCGCACTCCTTCCCCTGCACGGCGGCCGCGTGCCGGATTGGCTCGCGTCGCGGATGGCGCGGCTCGGCGCCGTGATGATCGAGGCACTCGTCCTGGAGGAGGGCCCGCACGGCGTCCTTCGCCGCCTGGCGCATCCGTTCTGGTTCCAGGCTCTCGGATGCGTGATGGGGATGGACTGGCATTCGAGCGGAATCACCACGAGCGTGCTCGGCGCGCTCAAGCGCGGGCTCGCCGGGCGCGAGCGCGATCTGGGGATCACGGTCTGCGGCGGCCGCGGGCGCCACTCGCGCGGTACGCCTGCCGAGCTGATGCAGTTCGGCGATCGCACGGGCGTGGACGGCGCCGCGCTGGCGCGGACCAGCCGCCTCGTCGCCAAGGTGGACAGCGCGCTGGTGCAGGATGGCTTCGAGTTGTATCTGCACGGCTTCGTGGTCGCGAACGACGGCGCCTGGACGGTGGTCCAGCAGGGCATGAATACCGATCGCCGCCAGGCCCGCCGCTACCATTGGCTCTCGGAGGGCGTGCGCAGCTTCGTGGAGGAGCCGCACGCGGCCATCGAAGGCCGGCCTGGCGGCGCGATCCTGAACCTCACGGATCGGCGCGCCCGAGCTTGCCGAGAAGCCAGCCTGGAGCTCTCGCGCGAGCCTGAGCGGGTCCTGCGCGAGCTGCCCCGTCTTCAGCTGCCCGCGCACCACGAGGTGCGCAGGACCGACGTCTTCATCCGGCGCCTGCATGGCACGCTCGCGGCGGCCCGCGAGGCAGGGCCGCGCGATTTCCCCGAGCTTCTCCTGCAGCCCGGCGTCGGCGCCCGCACGGTCGAGGCAATCGCCGCCGTCGCCGAGGTGCTCCACGGCGCCCCCTGCCGATTCACCGATCCCGCGCGCTTCTCGCTCGCCCACGGCGGCAAGGACGGACACCCGTTTCCCGTGCCGCTCGAGGTCTACGACCGGACCATCTCCGTCCTGAAGCAGGCCGTCGGCGCAGCGCGCCTGGGCGAGAGCGAGAAGCTCGGCGCCATCCGCCGCCTCGACGAGCAGGCGCAACGGCTGGAGAACGCCGCATCGGGCCCGGATCTCGAGGAGTACCTGCATGAGGAGCGGGCGCGCTCGCGCGGGTATGGCGGGCGCGACGTCTCCGGTCCGGCGCAGCCCTCGCGCAACGGCCAGCTTCCGCTGTTCGCGCAGGATCCGCGCCGGGTGGGAATGCGCTAACTTCCCGCCCGATGACGGAACGCCTCTACCTGAAGGACCCGTATCTCAAGTCGTTTCAGGCGCGCGTGCTGGAGGTCCGCGAGCTCGAGGGAAAGCCGGCAGCGATCCTCGATCGCTCCGCCTTCTATCCCGAGGGAGGTGGACAGCCGGGCGATCGCGGCACCCTGGGCGCAGCCAGGGTGGTCGATACGCAGGAGCGCGGCGGCGCCGTTCTGCACCTGCTGGACCGGACGATCGAGCCCGGTGAGGTCGCCGCCCGGATCGATTGGCCGCGCCGATTCGACCACATGCAGCAGCACCACGGACAGCATCTGCTCTCCGCGGCGTTCGACAAGCTGGGCGCACCGACCGTCTCATTCCACCTGGGAGAGCGCACTTGCACGATCGATCTCGATGCTCCCTTGGGAAAGCTGGATGCGGCTCGCGCCGAAGCGCTCGCGAACGAGAGCGTCTGGGGCGATCTGCCGGTGATCGCGCGCGATTTCACCGGCGACGAGCGCGCCAGGCTACCGCTGCGGAAGGAGCCGGTGAAAGGCGATCGCGTGGTCGTCGTCGAGGGCGTAGACGCTTCGCCTTGCGGAGGCACGCATCCGGCGCGCACCGGAGAGGTCGGGTGCATCGCGGTGCTCAAGGCGCAGAAGTGGGGCGAGGGAAAGTCGCGCGTCGAGTTCGCTTGCGGCGCCCGCGTGGTGCGGCTGCTGCACGAGATGAGCGAGGTATTGGCCGAGGCGGCGGAAGCGCTGAAGACAGCTCCGGCCGAGGTGGCGCAGGCCGCCGCACGGGTCGCGGCGGAGGCGCAGGCGCGACGCAAGGCCTCGGACGCGCTGCTCGATGAGCTCGCCCAGCTCGAGGCGGTGCGGCTGAAGGCACAGGGGTCGCCCGTGGTTGCAAAGCTCGAGCGCGGCGCCGCGTTCGCCCGCGCCGTGGCGCAGCGAATCGCCCAGGACGGAGGCACCGCCCTGCTCGCCGCCGTCGAGGACGGGCGCGCCCACCTGGTCTTCGCGCGCCCGAAAAATGCGTCCGGCGCTGCAATGGGGGCCCTGCTGAAGGAGGCGCTCGCGGTGCTGGGAGGAAAGGGGGGCGGCGGACCGGACTTCGCGCAGGGCAGCGGCACGCCGGAGAAGCTAGACGACGCACTTGCGCTCGCCTCCCACAGACTCGTACACCCCTGAATTCCCGCAGGAAAGCTGGCGTGCTACCATTCTCTCCGTCCCGGCCCCGGGGGGCCGCCAACCGCTTTCCAGGGGCCCGATGCGACTTCCGGTCAAGCTGTCGCTTCTGCTCGCGGCGGCTACTTGCTTTCCGCTCCTGCTCGCCACCGCGTTTACGCTGCCGCGCGGCCGCGAGGCGCTCCGCAGCCAGCTCGACGAGATCTACGCGCAGGACGCGCGCGCGCTGGCGGCGGAGGTCCACCGCTCGTTGGTCGACAAGCTCGATTCACTCACGCTCGCAGCCTCGACGCTGCGTCTCCACGAGCTCGACCCAGAGGCCCGCGAGCAGGCGCTGCTGCTCATCTACAAGGAAACGCGGGGGGCGGACATCGTCGGCCTCTTCGACGCGCGCGCGGATGCAGTGGGAAACATCATCCGTTTTCCCCGCCTGCAGGGAGTGCTGGCGTCGGAGCACGAGGCCATCGACGATGCGGCGCTTTCCGCCTACGCCGGCAAGGTTCCTCTGCAGGGAGCACTCCAGGCGGGTCTCGCCATCGGCCCTGTCTACGTGGTTCCCGACGTCCGCGGCCGCCCCATCCCGCGCTTGGTCCTCGCCGTCGCCGTCCCGGGCACGCGCAATACCCGCTGGGTCGTTGCGGTGGAGGTCTCGCTGCGCAGGCTGGCGGAGAGCTTCGAACGATTTCGCCCCGGCGAAAGCGGAGCCGCCTTCCTCCTCGACGGAGAGAACAAGATCATCGTGCACCCGGACCGGCAGCTGATGTTGAAGCAAGCGACGATGCGCGACCACCCGCTGGTGAAGGGCGGACAGAGCAGCGAGTGGCTCGGCGCCAACGAGCCGGTGCCGTTGCTCGGATGGAGGGTGATCGTCCAGGAAACGGCCGACGAGGCGCTCGGGCCGCTGCGCCATCTGGCGCGCGACGCGTATCTCTGGCTCGCCCTCGGGCTGCTGGTCGCCGTGGTGCTCGGCTTCAGCTCCGTGCGCACGGTCACGGCGCCGATCCAGAAGCTGCGCGAGGCAGCGCTGGCGGTGACGGGAGGGGCCCTGGAGACCCACGTGGACGTCCAGCGCCGCGACGAGCTCGGAGAGCTCGCCGATGCCTTCAACACCATGACCCGCGGCCTGCGCGAGCGCGAGGCGCTCAAGGTCACGCTGGCCCTCTCGGAGACGCTGGAATTGAAGGAGGTCCTCGAGCGGCTCCTCGACAGTCTCGCGCGCGCCGTCCCCTTCCAGGAAGCGTCCATCCTGGTCGAAACGCGCGACGCCATGAACGTGGTGGTGAGCCGTGGGGCGCGGGGGAAGGAGGAGTCGCACCGGCTGGTGCCGAACTCGGCGCACGTGGAGCGGGCCGTCACGACTCTGCAACCGGCGGTCAACGACGGCCGGCAGATGATGGCGCTGCCCCTCATCCAGCGCGGCGTGGGGATCGGCGTCGTCTGCCTGGAGAGCAACCGCCCGTATACCGACGCCGAGGTGCTCCTCGCGCACTCGCTCACGCAGCCCGCCGCCATGGCGGTCGAGAACGCGCGGCTCTTCGACGAAGTGCAGCGGCTCGCCACGCTCGACGGCCTCACCAGCACGTACAACCGGCGCCACTTCATGGACCTGGCGCAGCTCCAGTACGACAACGCCCGCCGATTCGGACATCCGCTCACGGCGATGATGCTCGACGTCGACCATTTCAAGCGGATCAACGACCGCCACGGCCACCACGTCGGGGACCAGGTGCTTCGGGTGCTGGCGGAGCGGTGCCGCGGGGCGCTGCGGTCGGTCGACGTCCTCGGCCGATACGGCGGCGAGGAGTTCGCCCTCCTCCTGCCGGGCACGACGCAGCACAACGCGGCGACCGTGCTCGCGGAACGGATTCGCCGGCGGGTCGCGGACGAGCCGATCAACACGGACGACGGCGCGGTGAGAGTCACCGTCAGCGTGGGAGTGGCCGAAATCGACTCCGAGATGCAAGGGCCCGAAGACCTCTTCAAGCGCGCGGATGCGGCGCTCTACGAGGCCAAGCAGGCCGGCCGCAACCGCGTGGTCGAAGATGCGGTCGCGTGATACTCAGGGCGCATGATCCGACATGACTGGACGCTTGCCGAGGTGCGAGCGATCCACGATCTGCCTCTGCTCGAGCTGCTCCACCGCGCCCAGAGCTTGCACCGCGAGCACTTCGGCGACAACAAGGTGCAGCTCTGCTCGTTGCTCTCGGTGAAGACCGGTGGATGCCCCGAGGATTGCGCGTACTGCCCGCAGGCGGCGCGCTATCACACGGGCGTCCAGGCCGAGCCGCTGATGGAGCTGGAGGACGTGCTCGCCGCCGCGCGCAAGGCACGGGCGGCCGGCGCCACCCGCTTCTGCATGGGGGCGGCCTGGCGCGAGGTCAAGGACGGCCCGCAGTTCGACCGCGTGCTGGAGATGGTCCGGGGCGTGAAGCGATTGGGGATGGAGGCGTGCTGCACCCTGGGCATGCTCAGCGAAGAGCAGGCGAGGCGGCTCAAGGAGGCCGGCCTCGACGCTTACAACCACAATCTGGACACCAGCCGCGAGAAGTACGCGGACATCATCACCACGCGCGTGTACGACGACCGGCTGCGCACGCTCGAGCGCGTGCGCCGGGCGGGGATCGGAGTGTGCTGCGGCGGCATCCTGGGGATGGGCGAGTCCGTGGACGATCGCTGCGAGATGCTGCGCACGCTCGCCGCGCAGGATCCGCACCCAGAATCGGTGCCCATCAACATGCTCGTCACCATCCCCGGCACTCCGCTCGCCGGGGCCGCGCCGGTGAGGTCGCTGGAGATGGTCCGCGCAATCGCCACCGCCCGCATCCTGATGCCGCGAGCGATGGTGCGCCTTTCCGCCGGCCGGCAGCAGATGAGAGAGGAAGCCCAGCTCCTCTGCATGATGGCGGGTGCGAACAGCGTCTTCTTCGGCGAGAAGCTGCTCACCACCGGCAACCCCGAATACGCGCAGGACATGGCGCTTTTCCAGGCCGCCGGGATCGAGCCGCTGGAGCCGCATCCGTGAATCCGAGATGCTCTCGCAGCAGACCTCTTTGACAGCCGGGCCGCGCTTGGTTAGGTTGCGCGGTGCCCGGCGGCCCCGGGCGGCGCGGACTTTCGCCCACCTTGAGTGACGCGCCTTACAAATCTCACTCTAAGCGGCTGGGCTTTTTTTTCAGCCATCGTGGTGGGCGGGAAGGTTGCCCGCCGTGTCCAAAATCAGCTCCAGAGAACCGAAGCCCGGAACGCTCGCCGTCCACGGGGGTGAGCCGCGCAGCAAGGCCCACGATTCCGTCACCACCCCCATCGTCTGGTCCGCCACGTACGCGTTCGCCGATACCGCGGAGATCGAGCGGTACTTCAAGGGCGACATCGAGCGAGAGGAGTATGGCCGGTACGGAAACCCGACCGTCCGAGCCGCGGAGAGGAAGCTCGCCGCGCTGGAGGGGGCCGAGGACGCCGCCCTGTTTTCCAGCGGGATGGCGGCCGCCACCACATCCCTCTTCGAGCTGCTGAAGGGAGGCGATCACGTCGTCCTCACCAAGGACTGCTACCGGCGCACGCGGCAGTTCGTCACGCGCTTTCTCTCCCGGCTCGGCATCGAGTCCACGCTGGTCGAGCCCGGGGACGAGGCGGCGCTGCGGAGCGCCCTGCGTCCTGGGCGGACGAAGGTGATCCTGGCCGAGTCGCCCACCAACCCGTATCTGCGCGTCGCCGATCTCTCGCTGTTCGCTCGCGCGCGGGAGGCGTGTCCCGGCGCGAATCTGATCATCGATGGCACCTTCGCCACTCCGGTGAACCAACGGCCCCTCGACGAGGGGGTGGATCTGGTGATCCATTCGTGCACGAAGTACCTGGGCGGCCACAACGATCTCCTGGCCGGGGTGGTGTGCGGGCGGAGCGGACTGGTCCAGGCCATCCGGGACCTGCGCGGGGTCCTCGGCGGCGTGCTCGACCCCCAGAGCGCGTTCCTGCTCATCCGGGGCCTGAAGACGCTGCCGCTCCGGGTCAACCGGCAGAACGAGACGGCCCTCGCCGTCGCGCGATGGCTGGAGCGGCACCCGCGCGTGCGGCAGGTCTTCTACCCCGGTCTGCCGAGCCATCCCGATCACGCCATCGCGCGCAAGCAGATGCGCGGATTCGGCGGAGTGGTCAGCTTCCGCCTCCTCGCAAGCGCCCGGGAGACGTCGCGGGTGGTCGACGCGTGCAAGCTCGCCACCATCGCGCCCTCGCTCGGCGCGACGGAGACCCTGATCGAGCAGCCCGCGTACATGTCCTACTTCGAGCTGACCAGCGAGGAACGCGAGGCGATCGGCATCTACGACGACCTGGTGCGGTTGTCGGTCGGGCTCGAGGATGCGGAGGACGTGATCGCCGATCTGGACCAGGCCCTCTCGGCGTAGACTTCCATCGATGGGCGGCGATGACCGTTTGCGTGGCGCCGTGCTCGGGCTCGGGTCCGCCCTGCTCTTCGGGCTCGGGGCGCCGGTCTCCAAGCTGCTGTTGCCGCGGACGCAGCCGCTGACGCTCGCCGCGCTGCTGTACTTCGGGGCTGGCGCGGCGTTCCTCGTCGCCCGCCCTCGCCGCAGCGAGGCGCCCTTGACGCGCGCCGATGCTCCGGTTCTGGCCGCGGCGGTGATCGCCGGGGCGGCATTGGGTCCAGTGCTCATGCTCTGGGGCCTCGCGCGCGTCAGCGGCCTTGCGGGATCGCTCCTCTTGAACCTGGAAGCCCCCTTCACCATCGCCCTGGCCGTGCTCGCCTTCGGCGAGCACCTCTCACGGCGCGAAGCGTTGGCGGCCGCGGTGATCGTCGCCGGCGCGGCCCTGCTCGGCGCGCGGGGAGACTGGTCTGGCTCTGGGGTGGGCGCCGCCGCCATCGCGCTCGCGTGCGCGTGCTGGGCGCTCGACAACAATCTCGCCGCGCGCCTCGCCGTGAAGGACCCGGTGCGGGTGCTGCGGATCAAGGCGCTGTGCGCGGGCGCGTTGAATCTCGCTCTCTCGTTCGCGCTCGGCCAGTCGCTTCCGCCGATCGCGGCCTGCGCCGCCGCGCTCGCGCTCGGGTCGGTCAGCTACGGCGCGAGCCTGCTCCTCTATCTGCGTGCCCAGCGGGTGCTCGGCGCCGCGCGGCAGGGCGCGCTGTTCGCGGCAGCTCCATTCGCCGGTGCGGCGGCGGCGGTCCCGCTGCTCGGCGACCAGCCCGCGCCCCTGGATGTGGTTGCGGCGGTCCTCATGGCGCTCGGAGTCGCTGCCCTTCTACGCGCGAAACACGTGCACCTGCACACGCACCAGCCACTGGAGCACGACCACCTGCACGTGCACGACGCGCACCATCAGCACGCGCACGATGGTCCGCTGACGGAGCCGCATTCGCATCTGCACCGGCACGACGCGCTCACGCACGCTCACGCGCACGTGTCCGATGCGCATCACCGTCACCCGCACCGGTAGCGAAGGAACAGGTGCGACTGGTGCCGGCGCAGCGAAACCAGCTCGAGCCGCGCGCCGGCGAGATCGCGCGCCTCGGTGAGCGCTTTTCGGGCGTCGCCTGCCCACCGTCCGAAGAGCCTGGGTGAGAGCGTCAGGAAGATTTCATCGACCAGCCTGGCCGCCAGCAGCTCGGCGAACAGGCCGGGCCCGCCTTCGCAGAGGATGCGGCGGTGTCCGTCCCGTCGCAGAGCCGCGAGGATCTCCTCCGGCTCCAGTCTGCCCCTGAGCACGACGCCGTCGCGCAGCGCCGGATGGCCGGGATCGACGTGTCCCGAGCCGCTGACGACGTAGAGTCGCGGCCGCTCGGTCAGTCCCAGCGCGCGACGCGCCTGCTCGTACAGCGGCGCCGCGGCCGGAAAGATCGACTCCGGGAACCACAGGTCCCCGGGCGCGGCGCGCAAAGTCCCCGCGCCGATCAGCACCGCATCCGCGCACGCGCGGAGCAGCCCCATGAGGAAACGATCCGCGGCTGATCCGCCGCTGACCACCGCCCCTGACTCGCCCGCGGCATCCGGGAACGCCACCACGCCGTCCACCGACTCGACGAAGTTCGCCACGAGGCAGTCGCCCGCGAGCGAGAGGTCCCCACCGTAGGCGCGCGCGAGCGGCCCCGGGAGGCCGAGGCCCTTGGCGGTCGAGTCGAACAGCACCTCGAGTTGCGGAAGCGATTGCAACGCGCTCTCCGGGATGCGACAAGCCGCTCCGTGACCATCCTCGTCGTCGGACACTATTGCCACGACACCGTCCTCGGCAACGCATCCGTTCATCGAGCGCTGGGCGGGACCGCGGCATACGCGCCGGCGATCCTCGATGCCCTGGGCGTGCCATACGAAGTGGTCGCGAAGGTCGGGACGGACTTTCTCTACGCAGCGGCCGTCTCCCGCAACCCGATCGTCGTGCCGGGACCCACCACCGCTTTCGTCGGCGACTATCGCGGCCCCGAGCGGACGGAGCGCGTAGAGGCGGTGGCGCCGCCGATCGAGCCCGGCGACTTGCGCGGTGAATGGGACATCGGCGTTGCCGGCGCCGTCGCCGGAGAGCTGCCCCTGCGGACGCTGCGCAGGCTGCGGGACATCAGCCAGATCGTGATCGCCGATGCGCAGTCCATCGTCCGTGAGATCTCGCCGCGGGGTGAAGTCATCCTGCGGCCGCCTGCCGCCGGCGCAGTGGAGGCGATCGACGTGCTCAAGGCGAGCCGCAAGGAGGCGGAGGTGCTGGATCTAGCCGCGCTCCGCAGGAAGCTGATCCTCCTCGTCACCGACGGACCGCGCGGGAGCACCATCCTGCGCGGTACGAGCGAGGTGCACGTCGCGGCTTATCCGGCGCGGGAGAGAGACCCGACGGGCGCGGGAGATTGCTTCCTGGCAGGGCTCGCCGTGGGTCTTTCGCGCGGTCTTCCGCTGGAGGCGGCCGCGCGCATCGGCGCCTGGTGCGGAGCGCGCGCCGTCGAGCACGTCGGCGTGCCTCGCCTCACGGCGGAGGAGGCGCGCGCTGCTTCAGAATTTCCCTGAAGTCGCGGTGAAAGCGAAACCGCTGTCCGAGGCCGCGTGATTCCTGTCTGCGACGGCCCGCCGCGGGGGAGGCTGCGTCGCGGCCTCGTACACTCCATAGCCTGCGCCCGCGAGGACTCCGATGCCCGCGCCCAACATGAGATTGCGGGCCCAGTTGTTTCCTTGATCGATCAGCGTGACTCCGGCGCCGATCAATGCGCCGCCCACGCCGCCATACAAAGCGTCAGTCGCGATGATCGCCACCGCCGACCGGCCCGAAGGCAGGGTGGTCACGCCGCCTACGTCCTCGTCCGATCGGACGGTCGTGCGCGGCGGGGGCGGGGCATAGCCGGGATCGCTCGGGTTGACCACCACCTGCGTGGAGGAGGTCGGGGGCTGGGGCTGCGGCTGCGTGGTGGTGGTGGTGGTCGGGGGCGGCGGCTGCTCCGCGGGCTGCTGCGGCTGTGAGGTCACTGTCGTGGTCGTCTGCGCGAGCGCGGGGAGCCCGACGCATGCGACCGCGAGCGCAAGGATTTTCCACATTGGAAGCTCCCAGATTGGTTGCCAGAAGGTGTGCCGCGGTTGAGTTGCGCGGCAATCCCCGTCCGCGCGTGCGCCCGGCGTGCCGCACCGCGGCCAGGCGGCCCGCTTCTCTTCCGCGCCGCGCGTCCGCACGTTTCGTCCATGGGCTCTGCCCCATGGCGCGGCGCCCCGCGCCGGCATGCAGGGTCGCGGGAGCGCGGCGCTGCGCCGACCCAGACGCTGGAGCGGCCTGGGACCACGCCCGAGGCTACCCCTGCCTCGGGCGGAGGGATCGGCAAGACCGAAAAACCGGAGTCGCCTCGAAAGGGCGGACGCGCTCAGGACCCGAAAGAGCCGCGACTCGCCGTAGTCGGCGCAGCATTCTGCGGCCGCCTTGCATCCGCGACTGGAACACATTTCATAGCCGGCCTGCGAGTGTTTGCGCTCAAGCGTAGCCGCAAAGCCGCACTTCGTGCGGCAGCGGCTAGCACCCCAGGTGCTCGGCGGTCCATTCCAGCGCGGACGGCTCGATCTCCTGGGCTGCGTCCGGGTGCCGCGAGGCCCACGAGAGCAGGTGCGCGATCGCCGGATCGCCGGGCATCGGAACATGCCCGTGCCAGGTCGGATCCACTGCCGGCGTAAAGCCGGGATGCGTTGCGGCGAACTGCAAGGCGTCCATCGCGTGCACCGGCTCATCGCGGACCCAATGCGCGAGGCGGATCGCCTCCTGTGGGTGGTCCCTCTCCCAGGTGCAGAGTTCCTGCGCAGCGAGCGGATGTTTGTCCGCCCAGGTGAGGAGGGCTTGCGGTGGCGCGTCAGGCCGGCTTGGCCCGTGCGCGCACGCCGCAATTGCGAACCCGACGACGATGAGGCAGCGCATGATCAGCTACCAGTAATGGCCCGGCGTCCGGTTGTCATCCGGCGATCGGGAAGCTGGGCGGCAATGCGCCCGAGCGTGGCGATCGCGGCCTCGATCCGCGGCGCCCAGACGACCCCGCAGCTGAGCCGGATGCAGCTCTCGTATCCCTGGCGCGCCGAGAAGATGGGTCCCGGCGCGATGGCGATCCCCGCCTCGAGCGCACGATCGTGCAGCTTCAGTGCGGAGATTCCCCCGGGGAGCTCGACCCAGACTACGCCGCCTCCCTCGGGACGGCTGGCGCGCGTACCGGCAGGAAAGTGCGCCCCTACGCTGTCTTCCAGGCTGCGCATGGTGGCCGCGACCGACTTCCGCAGAGAGCGCAGGTGCCGCTCGTAGTGCCCTCCGGCGAGGAACTCGGCCATGGCAAGCTGCTGCAGCGACGCCGTGGCGAGGGTCTGCGCGAACTTCAAGAGGGAGACGCGCTCGCGGAACCTTCCCGCCGCGACCCACCCGATGCGCCAGCCGGGCGCGAGCGTCTTGGAAAAGCTGCCGCAGTGGAGCACGAGGCCGCGCCGATCGAAGCACTTCGCGGCGCGGGGTCGGGAGGGACCGAAATACAGGTCGCCGTACAGGTCGTCCTCGATCAGCGGCACTTCCCGCGCGGCCAGCATCGCCACCAGGCGCTCCTTGTTCGCGTCCGGCATCACGCAGCCGAGCGGGTTCGAGAAGTTCGTCACCGCCAGGACCGCGGAGATGCGGCGCGTCTTCAGCACCCGCTCCAGTGCATCGAGGTCCATGCCGTCGCGCGAGCAACTGGGGATCTCCACGGCCTTGAGCCCGAGCGCCTCGATCAGCTGCAGCGACCCGAAATACGCGGGCGACTCGATCGCGATTGCGTCGCCTTGCCGCGCGACCGCGAGCAGCGAGAGCTGCACGGCCTCCATGGCGCCGCAAGTGACGATGAAGTCATCGGGGGAGAGCGCGCAGCCCCACTCCACGGACCTGCGCGCGAGCTGCCGCCGCAGGGACCTCGCTCCCGGCGGCAGCTCGTAGGTGAACCCGCCGCCGTCCCGGGCGATGCCGGCGGCGATACGGCCCAGCCTCCCCCAGGGAAACAGGTCGGGATCGGGCTGGTTGCAGCCGAGCGGCACCAGATCGGGATCGCGCGCGCTCTCCACCACCCTCGCGACGAGGGCGCTGATCGTCACCGGAGTTGCGCCCGGCGCAGGCCGCGTGGGCGGGGGCTCGGGCGGGAGCGGCCGCTGCCGGCGCACGTAATGGCCGGACTGCGGCCGCGCCTCGATCAGCCCGCGGGCCTCGAGCTGCAGGTACGCCTGCAGCACGGTGGAGACGCTCACCCGCTCGCGCTCGGACAACCCGCGGACCGAGGGCAGGCGATCTCCGGGCCGCAGGGCGCCGACGCGCATCGCTTCTTCCAGCTTTCCGGAGACGCGTTCGTAGAGACGGAGCTGCTGCATGGCCACAGTGTGGCGTGAACCAGCACAGCTCGCAAGAGCGCAATCTGTGCTGGTCACAGTTGCTCTCTACTGCATCTGTTCCGCTTCCCCGGGTCAGGCTAGAAGCTGGCAGCATGCGCCCGGATACCCTGCTGATCCACGCTGGAGAGCCGCGGCCGCGCGACGGCGGCGCGGTGGCGATGCCGATCTACCAGTCGAGCACGTTCGAGGAGACGGAGGCCCGTGGATACCACGACATCCGCTATGCCCGGCTGTCGAACACGCCGTCACATGAGGCTCTGCACAGCAAGCTCGCCGCGCTCGAGGAAGCGGAGGCCGCCCTCGCGACGGCGAGCGGAATGGCGGCGATCAGCGCCTCGCTCCTCTCCGTCCTGCGCGCCGGCGACCACGTCATCGCGCAGGAGGGCCTCTACGGCGGGACGCATGATCTGATGACCCGCGATCTGCCGCGGCTCGGCATCGCGGTGACGTTCGTTCCCGGCGACGACCCCGCCGCCTGGCGGGCGGCGGCGACGCCGCGCACGCGGGTGTTCTACGTCGAGGCACTGACGAACCCGCTGCTGCGCGTCGGCGATCTGCCGGCGGCGGCCGCGTTCGCGCGCGAGCGGGACATCGTTTCCATCATCGACAACACCTTCGCCACCCCGCTCGCGCTACGGCCGCTGCGGCGTGGCTTCGACCTGGTGGTGCACAGCGCCACCAAGTACCTGAACGGCCACAGCGACCTGATCGCCGGAGCGGTGATGGGGCCGGCGGCGCGGGTGCGCGAGGTCAAGCGCACGCTCGACCATCTCGGCGGATCGCTCGATCCGCACGCATGCTTCCTGCTGCAGCGCGGGCTGAAGACGCTGGGCGTCCGATACCGGCAGCAGTGCGCGACGTCGCTCGCCGTGGCGCGGTCCCTGGAGAACCATCCGGCCGTCGCCTGCGTGAACCATCCCGGTCTTCCCAGCCACCCGCAGCACGCGCGCGCCCGGGAGCTGTTCGCGTATTTCGGCGCGATGCTCAGCTTCGAGCCGAAGGGCGGCGCCGAGGCGGCCGAGCGGATGTTCTCGCGCCTGACGATCCCCTTGCACGCTCCAAGCCTGGGCGGACCGGAGACCCTGGTGACTCGCCCCGCGGCGAGCTCGCATGTCGGGCTCAGCGCGGAAGAGCGCGCGCGCATCGGCATCTCGGACGCGCTGGTCCGCGTCTCCATCGGCCTGGAGGCGCCCGAGGATCTGATCGAGGACTTCGACGAGGCCCTGCGCTAGCCGCTCCCGCGCCGCAGGCGCGGGTATGCGGCTATTGTTTTGAGGCTGTACAGATGATGAGATGCGCTCGGGCGGCGCCTGGTGGAGAACCATCTCGTCGCCACATAGACTCCGCCCATGGACCGATACCTCGACCCGAGAAGCGAAGGATCTCCTCCGGCGCTGGTGGTGGGCACGATGAACTTCGGCAAGCGCACGCCGGAGCCGGAGGCGCACCGCATCGTCCAGCGCGCGCTCGAGCGCGGGCTCACCTTCTTCGATACCGCCAACGTCTATGTGGACGGAGAGTCGGAGCGGATCCTCGGGCGTGCGCTCGGCAAGCGGCGGCCAGAGGCGCGCATCGCCACCAAGGTCGGCATCGGGGGAAAGAGCGATTCGGAGGGTCTGGCGCCCGAGCGGGTCACCGCCGCCCTCGAGGAGAGCCTGCGCCGGCTGGGGACCGATCGCGTCGAGCTCTACTACTTCCACAAGCCGGACCATTCGCGCCCCCACGAGCCGTCGCTGCGCGCGATGGAGAAGCTCATCAACTCGGGCAAGGTCGGCGCCTTCGGCGCCTCGAATTACGCCTCCTGGCAGCTGCTGGAGATGATCCAGGCGGGGCTGAAGCCGCGGGTTTCGCAGCAGATCTACAACCTGCTCGTCCGCCAGCTCGAGATCGAGTACTTCCGCTTCGCGCGCAAGTACGGCGTGCACACGACCGTCTACAACCCGCTCGGGGGCGGGCTGCTCGCAGGCAAGGTGAAGCGCGACGCGCCCCCGGAAACGGGCTCGCGCTTCGACCGCAACCCGATGTACCAGCGCCGCTATCTGAGCGACCGGTTCTTCGATCTCGCGGATGCGTTCGCGCGGCTCGCGGCCGAGGCGGAGCGCGGTCCGGTGGAGCTGGCCTATCAGTGGGTGGCGGCCCGGCCCGGCGTGGACTCGATCCTGCTTGGACCGGCTTCGGTCGAGCAGCTCGACGCCGCCATCGAGGCCGTGGCACGGCCGTTGGCGAAGGAGGTGGTCGATCGAGCCGACGAGCTCCACCGCGCCTTCCAGGGCACCGACGCAAGCTACGCCCGGTAGGGTCCGCGCGGCGCGCCTGGTCGCGCTCGGGGCGGACGCGCTGCAGATCGCGCTGGCGCCGCTCTTTGGCGAAGGGTTCGCATCGCCCTTCAACGACGCGCTCGATCTAATCGTCGCGGCCGCGCTGATCAAGCTGCTCGGATTTCACTGGGCGCTGCTGCCGGCGCTCGCGGCGGAGGCGGTGCCCGCGCTCGATCTGGCCCCGACCTGGACGGCGGCGGTGCTGCTGGTGACGGGCTCGAAGCGGCGGATCTGGTGGGCGGTGGCGGGCCTGACGGTGCTCGCGGCCATCGCGGTCTGGTGGTTCCTGCAGCGGCGTGGGGGCTGAGCGCGCTCTCGTGCGTTGGAGTCAGCGCGGGTCCTGCACTTGCGCAGGGCACGTGTGCGGCGGATCCGGCACGTCGCCATCGCACCAGGGGCCCTCCACCGGAACCTCTGTCGCTACCTCCACCACGATCTTCGCCGCCGTGAGGATGGTTTCCACTTCCCTGTTGCCAGCCCACGTCCCGTCTGCGCGCACGGTGGCGCAGCCTGTGAGGATGAGCAGGGGGATTATGAGAAGGCGAGCCACACCCCTTTGCTTTGCATCGCGCGGACCAATCAGCACCAGTCGGTGTTTCGCAGAGTTGCGAAGTGCCCCAACACCCAATCGCGACATTCGTGTCGTGTCGAGGCCGAGACGACAAGCGCGTTGGCGACCCGCGACGTTGCCCGACTGTCAGCGATGTCTCCGGTCTGCGATGTCAGCGATGTCCCCCGACTGCACGATGTCAGACCCCTCTGGCAATCTCTCCCGTATCAAAGTGGAGGATCAGATGAGCCGGAGCCAACTCGAATTCAGGTTGCCGACCCGAGGTGGACGGCGAGACGGCGCCGGGCGCAAACCAAAGGGACCACGCGCGCTCGTCTCGCACGACCCGCGCCCGCGGTTCGAAAGAGTCTGCGCTCTTCACGTTACTCTGCGCGTCGCCGCCCGTGTCTGGAACCTCCGGTCGCAGCGGTGCTTCCGCGTCTTCGAGAGCTGCTTTGCTTCTGCCGCTGGTCGCTTTGGCCTGCGAATCATCGAGTTCTCGGTTCTCGGGAGTCGGGTCGCCCTGGGGGTTTCCCCCCAGGGCTCCCTCGGATCCGGACGTGCGGATCTCCCGCATCCGGGGGAACCGACCCGTTCAGCTCGCTTGCATACGACGCCGGGCGACGCTGCGAAATCCTGTCGCATCCGCGCTCATGGCTTCTTCGCTCGGGAGGGCGCCGCGCGAGAACTGTTCCGCAGTGGCTCACCGACCGCGTCGGAATGCAATCGGTTGCGCAGCCGCTACGCGCATCCCGCATCTGGAACTGGCATTCGCATGACTTGCTCGCCAGGCTCGCGGCGTCGCGAGTGCATCGCTATACGCGCCGGGCCGCCGCTGGTCCCGCATAGCTGGTGTATGGTTGCCGCCTGAGGGGCCGTGATCACTGCGACCGACGAGCGGTTGACGTCGAGCAGCGCGCGGGCAATCGCGGAGCTGGTGCGCTGCCGCGCGGCG
>Ga0209236_1000201_pt1 | contig 31574 bp, 35 predicted proteins | sample GraSoi013_1_40cm_FD_185819 | JGI IMG/M metagenome (GOLD analysis project Ga0209236, IMG submission 185819) | Grasslands soil microbial communities from the Angelo Coastal Reserve, California, USA - Sample 09_27_2013_1_40cm (SPAdes) (version 2) | ecosystem: Environmental > Terrestrial > Soil >... | reverse complement strand
GTCCCCGTTGCCGCGGCGGTCGCCCTTGCCGTCGGGGCCGCCTGGTATGCCACGTGGACCTCCGCGGACGTCCTGATGGCGCTCACGGCGCCCTCCCTGTTGCGGTCGACGGACCTCGTCCTCTTCTTCGCGCTCCTCGTCGTCATGATGGTCGCGATGATGTTGCCCTCGGCCTTGCCGATGATCCTCGCGTTCCGCGGGATGACGCGCCTCGAAGCGGGTCGACCGACGAGGCCCGCCGACGACGCCGCGACGGCGCTCTTCATCACGCCCTACTTCCTCGTCTGGGGCGCGTTTGGGGTGGGGGCGCTGTTGGCGTTGATGGCGTCCGGCCTCATGGGCCCCATCACGGGCCCGTTCGTGTTCGCCTCCGCGGTGACCCTTGTAACCGCGGGCGTCTGGCAAGGTACGCGGACGAAAGAAGTCTGCTTGACGCACTGCACGTCGCCGATGTCCTTCGTGATGCATCACTGGCGGTCCGGCCGAATCGGCGCGATCCACATGGGCTTTCGACACTCCCTCTATTGCATCGGGTGTTGCTGGCTCTTCATGCTCGTCCTCTTCATCTCGGGATCGATGAGTCTCGTCTGGATGGGCGGCATCTCGGTCGTCATCTTCGCAGAGAAGCTCGGCGTTCGAACCCTCCTGTTCTCACGGTTGATCGGCGTTCTCCTCGTCGCCCTCGGCGCACTTGCCGCCGTGGGTGGGTTCATCGCTTTGTGACGGCGGAACTGTGGGTGGCCGGCCGGCACTGATGAACCGGTGACCGCGGGACCCCGTCACGCCACGGACTCGGGCATCTCCCGCATCTGGCGGACCGGCGAGAAGAGGACCCAGAGGAAGGAGAATGCGCCGCCGACAAGCCCCACTATGATCGCGGGTCGCACTCCGATGGCGTCTCCCAAGACGCCACCGGCAATGGCCCCGAGGGGCAAGGTCCCCCAGACAATCGTACGCATCGTCGCGTTCAGACGACCTTGGAGACGCACGGGGACGATGGCTTGGCGGAAGCTGACCTGATTGATGTTGTAGTATAGGTTGCCGATCAACGAGACGAAGAACATGCCCGAGATGGCGAAGAAGGCGAACGGGCCCGACACGAACGGGAACGGCAGCATGACCGGTCCGAACATGACCGCTCCCAGGATGATCGCGCCGCCGACGCCGATTCGTTTCGCGACCGCACTCGCCGTGACGGCTCCGACGATCCCACCGACGGATCCCACGGTGAACATGAGCCCGAGGGTGAGCGGGGTGAAGCCGAGTGCGTCCTTCAGGTAAATGATCAGCAGCGCGGAGAAGACCGCGCTGGAGAAGAAGTTCGACCACGCTGTGCACGCGGCGATGTGGCGGAGCCGCGGTTCTTGGAGCACGACTTGAAGCCCTTCCTTGATCTCCGTCAGGACGGATCGACGCAGGCCGGGATCCGGTGTCGGCTCCCGCTTCCGAATGGCGACCAAGGTCGCGGCGGAGAAGAAGAAGGACGCGGCGTCGAAGATCATCGCAACGGGAGCCTTGAACAGCTCAATGATCGCACCCGCGAGCGCCGGGCCCCCCGTGTTGGCAACCGAGTTGCTCGTCTCGAGCTTGCTGTTCGCATCGACGAGCTGCTTGCGCTCCACGAGGGCCGGAAGGTATGCCTGGTACGCGACATCGAAGAAGACGGTCAGGATTCCGATGAGGAACGAGAAGACGTACAGATAGGCCATTTGGAGGAGCCCGACAAAGCCGAGGGCCGCGATCGCCGCGATCATCACGCCGCGCCCCAGGTCTGCACGAATCAGCACGGATCGGCGCTGCCTTCGATCCACCCACACTCCCACGAGGAGCCCGAAGAGGAGGAATGGGAGGGTTCCAGCGAATCCGAGGAACCCCATCTCGAGCGGCCCGGCGGCGAGAACGTAGACCGCGATCACCGGGATTGCAAGGCCCGTGAATTGGTCCCCGAGGCGGGAGACGGATTGCCCGAGCCACAACAGGAGGAAGTCGCGGTGCCGCCACAGGGAGGGCGTCGAGGCCATGATGGGCAGCCGGCATGGTCCGTTCCCATAAGTAGATTCGCCCGTCGATCGGTCGTCGAGTGCGTATTCACACACGTCGGCGCAAAGATTAAGGGCCGGATGTGTATACATTATGTGTATACATGTTCGCCAAGGTCCGGCGATGGGGGAATGGTCTGGCCCTCCGGGTTCACAAGAAAGACCTCGAGTCGGCCGGGATTGGTGAGGGAGACGTCGTGCAGGTCGAACTGGTCCGACCTCGCGAGAGCGGACGCTTGGACCTGAAGTCCCTTCCCACGTTCGAGGACGAGGACCCACGAGCGAGCGTGCGGCACGACCGCTACCTGTATGGGTGAGCCGGTGCAGGTCGCGGACACCAGCTTCCTCTACGCGCTCTTCTCGAAGTCGGACTCGTTCCACGGCAAAGCCCGCCGAGCGGCCGCTTCCGCCGATGCCATTCTTGTGCCGAGCGAGATTTTCGCGGAAACGGTATCGCTCATTCACTACCGCGTGGGATTCGCCGCGGCGAAATCCGCAGGGAGCTGGATACGCGTTCAGAAACGAATGGAGGTCGCCGCGCCGTCTCGTTCCATGTTGAATGGGTGCTGGGCAATCTTTCGCGCGGCACGGGGACGGCTCAGCTACCCCGACGCCGTGGTCCTCGCCTGGTGCCGGGAACGACGCGCCACGCCGCTCGCATTCGATCAAGCGATTCTTCGTCGCGCCAAGAGATAGCGACAGAAAGGACTCTCAACGTTCTTAACCCGGCATTCGTATCGGCCCGCGGCGGACGGCCATGGTCAAGATCTTCCTAGACACGGCGAACATCGACGAGATCCGCGAGGCGGCCTCGTGGGGTGTCCTCGACGGCGTCACGACGAACCCGACGCTCGTCGCGAAGACCGGCCGGAAGTGGTCCGAGGTCATCCAGGACATCCTCGCCCTCATCGACGGGCCGATCTCCCTCGAGGTCACGACGACCCAGGCCGACGACATGATCAAGCAAGGCCGGCAGCTCGCGAAGCTCCACCAGAACGTCGTCGTGAAGATTCAGATGACGACGGAGGGCCTCAAGGCGATCAAGGCGCTCTCCTCGGAGGGCGTGCGGATCAACACGACCCTGATCTTCTCCTCGAACCAGGCCATCCTGGCGGCGAAGGCCGGCGCGAAATACGTGAGCCCCTTCATTGGCCGGCTGGATGACATGGGCCAGGAAGGCATGCAGGTGATTCGGGAGATCGTCGAGATCTTCCACAACTACGAGTGGGACTGTGAAGTCCTGGTGGCCTCGATCCGCCACCCGTTGCACGTGATCGAGGCCGCGAAGCTCGGGGCCGACATCGTCACGCTGCCCTTCGACGTCCTGAAAAAGATGACGCAGCACGCGCTCACCGACGTCGGGCTGAAACGGTTCTTGGACGACTGGGCGAAGGTGCCCAAGTAAGGCGGCCCGCGTGGCCCGCGAGACGCTACTCGACAACGAGGTCCTCGATGGCCGGGCTCGCCGCGACCTTGCGGCCGAGCGGCGTGATCTGGTATCGGAACGTCGCGGGCAAGGTGCTCGACTTGAGGAACGTCTTCGGGCCGGAGTCGTACTGGACGAGGAGGTCCAGGCGCACGAGGTTGTCGAGCTCCTCCATGACCTCGTCCGGCTTGACGTCCCGCATGTTGGCGAACAGCTCGCTCTTCGTGATCCCGTTGCCCTCGCGGCGAGCCGCGAACACCAGGATGCGCTGTCGGAGGAGCTTTCGCACCTTCCGGTTCTTTTCTCCGGCCATCATCGCGTCCACGGCCTGACCGATGATCCCCGCGAACGCCTCTTCGACGCCCTCGCCCGTGGCGGCGCTCGTCAGGGAGGTCGGCGCGCCCGGGAAGTTCTCCTTGAGCCACGCGGACTCCTGGGGCCCGATCTTGGAGCCTTTCGCCCGGTCGACCTTGTTGAAGACGATGCGAAACGGCACGCCGCCCGTGACGACAGACACGGCGCGGATCCAATCCGCGAGGGTGCGCAGGGTGTCCGGACGCTCGATGTCGCATACGGCCAGGGCGCCCTGGGTGCCATAGAAGAGCGCGTCCCGGAAGTTCTCCCGGATCGCGTGTTCCCCCATCTGGTCGAAGATCGCGATGTTCGCGAGGATGACGTCCCCTTCCTCGTCGCCGGGCAGTTCGACGTCGACCCGGTGGAGGTGGACGCCGAGGGTGCCCTTGTATTCCGGGTTGTGGCGCGCCTCGACGTAGCGCTGGATGAGGCTCGTCTTGCCGACGGCGCGTTCGCCGACGACGTTGATCTTGAGCTTGAGGCGGCGGATTCGCAAGGACTCCGCCAGTCCGTTGGCGGGCTCAAAAGCCCTCCGGGACGATTATCAGCCGGTCAACTCTGCGAAACGAACGTTAGGCCGCGACCGAACGGCAGGGAATCCTTCAAGTGCCCGCGGTCGCATCGGATTCCGGACCATGGACTCGGGCGGCAGCGCGAAGATCACGTTGGACCAAGCGAGCTTCAAGGCGCTCGCCTCGGACGTCCGCGTCGGGATCCTGAAGCGACTCGACGTCCGGCGCGAGACGGTCACGGACCTGAGCAACCTCCTGAGCCTGAGCAAGCCGACCCTCCTCGAGCATCTCGAGAAGCTCCAGTCCGCGGGCCTCGTGAAGCGCGTCGACGAAGGGCGGAAGTGGATCTACTACGAGCTCTCGGACAAGGGCCGCAAGATCCTGCATCCGGAGCGCGTCGCGATCACGCTCGTGCTCGGTCTCGCGGTGACCCTCGCCGCCATCGGCGCGTTCCTGGTGATTTCGGCCAGCTACGGCGGTTTGACAGCTGCCCCTGCGTACAATGCCTCGGCGCCTGAAGTCGCCCAGGCACCGAGTACATGGGGTGGACCGGTTGGCCTCGCGGTCCTCGCGTTCACACTCTCCGTCGCCTCCGGTCTGGTCGCCCTCGCCTTGCGGTTCGTCGGCCAACGGCGCCGCGCGCAGTTCTTCGAGCAGCTCGGCGTCGCGTGACCGCCCGACTCCCACGGGAGTCCGGGAAACCGTTATGAGACCACGGCGCCTTCGCACAGACGTGATCCGCACGTGGCGGGGGAAGGCGGAGTGGGCGGTCCCGCTGCTCCTGTTCCTGGCGATCCTGCTCGTCGCGGCACTCGCCTTCAACGTGGCGAACCTCGACACCGGAGGAGAGGCGATTCCGGGAGGGGGCGCCTCGGGCGGCACCGAGCCGAACGCGTTCGGCGTCTTCGACCCGCTCGTGGGAGACCTGTTCCTCGTCGTCTTTGTGAGTTTCGTCGTCGCGATCCTCGTCCACGCGTTCCTCCGCCGGCGGGTCCGCCAGAAGGCACCCACGAAACCGTTCTCCTGGTGGCAGGTCGTCTCCTCGGCGATCGGCCTCATCCTGATCATCGCCCTCCTGCTCGCATGGCCCCGGATGCTCCACGCCTTCCGGGTCGGCCAGACCGCCCCGACGACGGGGGACGCCGGGGCCGCGGCCGGATCTGGATGGCCGGTCGCCGCCGGTGCGCCCCTCGGCTTGTTCCTCGGGTTGACCGTCCTCGTGACGATCGTCATCTTGGTCGTCCTGCTCCGCCGCGGCGCGGGGGTCGTCGAGATCGAAGCGGAGCCGCCGGGGGACGATCCCGCGGCCCGCCACGCGGCGGCCGACGCGGTGCAAGACGCGATCGAGGGACTCGAGGTCGGCGGAGACGTCCGGTCCGTGATCCTGGCGTGCTTCCGCCGGTTCTGCGCGCTGCTCGGCGCGCGCGGGATCACCGCCCAGGGCGCCCTCACCCCGAGGGAACTCGAAGGCCTCGCGGTCGAGCGGCTCCACGTCTCCCGTGTGGCGTCCGAGACCCTGACGTCCCTGTTCGAGGAGGCCCGGTACAGCGAGCATCCGCTGGGCGAGGCGGACCGCCATCGGGCGATCGAGAGCCTCGCGGGCATCCGGGCCGCGTTGGGGGCCTAGGATGTATCAGCGCGGGATTCCGGCCACGACGGGCCATCCACCCCGGATGCCGTCGCCGCGCCGCGTCCCGCTGCCGGCGTTCGGCTTGATCCTCGCCTTCGCGGTGCTGCTCGGCATGCTCCTGTACTACGCGCAGTTCAGCGGCACGATCCGGTGGCTACTCGGGGTCGTCGCGCTCGCGGTCCTGGCGGCGATCGCCTGGGGCCAGATCCAGCGCCGGACCGCCGAACCGTCGCCGCTCGTCGGCCCGCGGTCCCCCGGTGCGACCCGCGAAGGGGAACTCGACTCGTTCGCGGCGGCGGTGCGCCGTGCGGCGCGTGGCCTCCCGTACAGCCAGGTGCTCGTCGCGTCCCGCGCGCGATCCGCGTTCTTCGAGCGGGCCCGGCTCGCGCTGGGCCTCCCGCCGGAGACGATCCGCGACGTGCAACGGGACCCGGGGGCCCTCCGCCGGATGTTTGGCGACGACGCGCTCGTGGACTTCCTCTACCTCGAGGCGGGCGACCTCGAGGACCGATTGGCGTGGGTCCAACGGGCTCGCGTCCGCGGGGGCTTCGTCCGCGAGTTCCGGGACGTCCTCACGCGGATGGAGGCGTGGCGGTGAACATCGCGTCGGTCCGGGAGGTCGGCAGCGATCTCCTCGACGCGGTCGAGACCGTGATCGTCGGCAAGCGTCCGGTCCTCGAACGGGTCCTCTGGGCGATCCTCGGCGACGGCCATCTCTTGATCGAAGACGTCCCGGGGCTGGCGAAGACCCTGATCGCGAAGTCGTTCGCGGCGGGCCTGGGCCTCTCGTTCCGCCGCATCCAGTTTACGCCGGACTTGCTGCCGGCGGATATCACGGGGACGTACGTGTTCGACCGCAAGACCGGCGAATTCGTCCTTCGACGGGGTCCCGTCTTCACGAACGTCCTCCTCGCGGACGAGATCAACCGCGCTCCGCCGAAGACCCAGTCCGCCCTGCTCGAGGCGATGCAGGAACGGCAGGCGACCTTGGAGGGCGAGACGTTCCCGTTGGACCGGCCGTTCTTCGTGATCGCCACGCAGAATCCGATCGAGCACGAGGGCACCTATCCGCTCCCGGAAGCCCAGGTCGATCGCTTCCTGTTGAAGATCGACGTCGGCTATCCGACGCGGGAACAGGAGATCGAGGTCCTCGAACGACGCCGGAAACGTCGCGCGGACGACGCGACGATCGAGGGCGTGACGACGCCCGACGAGGTGCGCGCCCTGCAGGCCGCGATCGAGGACGTCCACGTCGAGCCCGCCGTCGAAGGGTACATGGTCGACATCGTCGCGGCGACGCGGGCCCACAGCCAGGTCGACGTCGGCGCGAGCCCGCGCGGCTCCCTCGCCCTCCTGAAGGTGTCGCGCGCCCGGGCCGCGATTGCGGGACGGGACTTCGTGACCCCGGACGACGTCAAGGCGGTTGCGATGCCGGCGCTCGCCCACCGGATCATCCTGAAGCCGGACCCGTGGATCCGAGGCGTGCGGACTTCGGCGGTCCTTGCGGACGTCCTGGGTCAGGTCCCCGTGCCGAAGGTGCCGTGAGATGCGCACGCCGCTGTCGAGCGGCCTCGCCGCGGCGTCCCTCGGGCTCTTGGTCGCAGGCCTCGCGTTCCGAAGCTGGCAGGTCGTCCTCTTGGCCTTGCCGCCGGTCATCGTCCTCGCATTGGGCTCGCTCTTCCCACCCGCGAGGCCGCGTCTGCTCGCCATCCGGACGCTCTCGCGCGATCGGGCCGAGGCGGGCCGGGGTGTCGACGTGAAGTTGGTCGTCCGGAACGACGGACCCACGTTGGACCTCGTGGAGATCGTGGACGTCCTCCCGCGAGAATTCGAAATCATCCACGGGACGAACCACGCGGTCGTGTCCCTGGAGCGGGGCGGCACCATGCCGCTGTCCTACACCGTGCGGTCGCCCGTGAAAGGCGACTTTCGCATCGGGCCGGTCCGGGCACGGTCCCTCGATCCGCTCGCCCTCGGAGCCGAGGATGCCGTCCTTCCGACGGACGCGCGTCTCGTCGTCGCGCCGACGATGGAAGACCTCCGTCGGACGAAGTTCCAACCGCGGCGCACGCGCCCTTGGTTCGGACAGGTCTCTTCCAGGCAGCTGGGCGAGGGGACGGACTTCTGGGGCGTCCGTGAGTATACCGCGGGAGACGAGGTTCGCCGGATCAACTGGAAGGCATCGGCCCGGCTCGACCGTTTCTATACGAACGAGTACGAAGGCGAGCGGTCCGGCGACGTCGTGATCGTCGTCGACGCGCGCCGCGAGTCGTTCATCGGCACGGAGACCGACAATCCGATCGAGCACGGGGTGCGCGCGGCGCTCGGGATCGCGGAGCACGTGCTCGCGTCGAAGAACCGGGTCGGTCTCATCGTGCAACGCGAGGTCCTCGATTGGGTGCCGCCCGCGTTCGGTCGGAAGCAACTCTATCGGATTCTGGACCACCTGACTCATGTGCGGCCGGGTGGGGAATGGCCGTTCGCTCACGTCGCGTGGGTCCTGACTCGATTCTTCCCCCGCGATTGCCTCATCGTCCTCATTTCGCCGCTCCAGGACCGCGCGGCGCTGAACGCCGTGATTGCGATGGAGGCTCGCGGATACGATGTCGCGATCGTTTCGCCGTCGCCGCTCGCGATCGAGTGGAGGCTCGGCGAGCAGCGGCCGGAGGACCAGACCGCCCTCCGAATCCTGCGCATGGAGCGCGACAACCTGATCTCGCAGCTGCGACGCGTCGCGCAAGTCGTCGATTGGGACCCCGCGACCCCGTTGGCGCTCGCCCTCCGGAGGATCGGCACATGGCCTCGACCCAGCTGATACCGCCGGCGTTGCGGGCCGCGCCTGTCGTGACGCTGGCCCTGCTAGTCGGATGGGCCGTCCTCGACGTATCCGCGATCGGTGAAGGCCGGTGGGCCGCTGCGCTGCTCGCCATCTTGGGAATCGGGGCTGCGGCCGTCATCCTGTCCGTCGTCTTGCGCTGGCGTAGGATTCGGCCCATCGGTCTCATCGCGATCGGCGCCACGTACGTGGGTGCGCACGCATTCGTGCTCGGCGTCCAACTCGTGCCGGCGCTGGTGTTCCTCTCGGTCCTCATCTCCCAAGTCGAGCTGCGGATTCTGGCGGAGCGATTCGCACCTCTGTACGAAGCCGGCCTTCGTCCGGAGGAGCGAAGTCGGATCCACGGTGCGCTCGGCCGCGCGGTCCTTCGGCTGATCATCGCGGCGGCTCTCTCGGTCGTCGTGCCGATTCTCGCCGCGGATCTGGCGGTGGCGGGCATCGTTCCCGCGACGACGATTCCCACCGCGATTGCCCTCGCAGGGGCGTTGGTGGCGGTCGTCGCGCTCCTCGCACTGATGCCCTCTCTCAGCCGCAGGTCTACGTGAGCAGGGCGCCGTCGCCCTCCTACCTGGTCGTCGAGAACAGACTTCGGAAGAGCCCCTTCAGCTTGCCGATTCGAAGGACATTGCCGAGGATCGTGAGGAGTTCCCGATCGTGCTTCGCCAGTGCCCTCTCGTACATCTCCTGAACGAGCGGGATGACGTGACGCTGGTAGTAAACGAGGTTGCGCCACTGAAAGCCCGCGATCGCCAGGGAGACGGCGATCGTCCAGATCGCCGGGACGTTGTCGAGAAGCGGGTGGAGCCAGGTCGGAAGGTACGGCCTGAGCGCGATCAACAGGATCCAAAACGCGGGGATTCCGGTCGCAATCGTGCACTTGATTCGATCCCACGTGTGGCGTTTCTTGATCGAGGTCAAAAGGAATTGCAGCGTCTCGACTTCTGCCTGCCTCTCGGTATTACGATGAAGGTGTGCCTTCAGCGCTCTTCCCTCGGCGTGTTCGACCGCCTGACGCCTAAAGATCCTCATCCCGCAATGCCCCGATTCATTTGATTCAGGGGGAATTGGTTTTTCGGTTCGAACGGAATCGTCGTCAACGCGAGCCACATGACCTCGCGCGGATAAAAGGTGAAAGGGGCTGTCGAAGCTCAATCGCTGCACGGACGGATTGGCCTGTTCATCGAGCGCGCCAGGAACGAGGGAGTCGGTTGCTCGCAAGCAAAGCGGCAAGTGCTCGCATCTCCGATAGGAAAGGATAATTAGGCTCCGAACTTTGCGACGGCCGCTGCCCCGGTGGTCTAGCGGTCTATGATCCCGGCCTGTCGAGCCGGGTGCTCGGGTTCGAATCCCGACCGGGGCGTTTCAACCATCACTTCTTGGCTTTTTCTTTCCTTGCATCTTCGAGTATCTTCTTTTTTGCGAGTTCGGGGTTCTGGATGTACAGAATGATCGCGTTGGCATGACCATGTCCCAGTCCGCAGTCTGACTTGAGCCACGTCAGTAGTTCGCCGTGTTTCGTAAGCCCCTTTTCCTTCGCCAATGCTTGGAAGTATTCCGGATCCTTGCCCGTCTTGGCTTTGATGTTGTCTATGTATGCTTTGTACGTCATAGTTTCCGCGGTATGCGTCTCCGAGGACATTTGAATTCTTACTGTTTTTCGAACGTTCATCTCATGATCGGACCGATCTTTCCAGGCGCGGTAGCCAGCTCGGATACCCCGTGCTTGCTCGACGAAGGCGCTTCCCAAGAGCCCGCGATGCCCGAGAGCCATTAGTTATATAAGCGCCGTATCGCAAGTTGGTTGGCGGAGGTCAGGGGTTGGGCGACGGCCTTTCGCCGGAGAACATCGCGCGGACGCTCGCCGCGATAGATGAGTTCGTCCGGTCCGCGGCCACTGTCGATTGGGAGATGCCGTCCGATCTTCTTGGTTCTCGACTGGACGGAGGAGCCCGGAAACGATGTCCGCGATGCCGCGGGCACCTGATCATACGGGAACCGCGTATCTACGATGGAATGCTTCATGCCGGCGGGCCGATCGTGGACCTTAATGGGGCGCCGCGCTCGAGACAAGCTCGCCTGATCGGAATCGGCCTCCGGGTGTCCTACGTCGAGGCCCTCCGGGGTCTGACCGAAGACGACGTCGCGTTCTTCGACCGAATCAACGAGCTTCACAAGCTGTTCGGGGTGAGGTCTTTCAACGCCTTCGCATTTTCCCATGCGTCGAGGCCTTGATCCGGCCAATCAATTCGATCCAAATGCCGTCGGGATCGCTAGCAAAGGCGAACTCGTACCGATCTTCCTTGAAGGGCTCCACTTCCGGATGCGCCCCATTCGCAACGATTTCGCGAAATGCCTGGTTGACGTCACGCACCCGGAAAGCGAGATGGTCCAGCTCCTCCCCTCTGCGATAGCGAGTGAAGAACTTGCTCTCGGTGGGATACCAGTTGAGTTCGAGCCGCTGCGCCGAGTCCGGGCTCTTCAGTTCGACCCATTCGCCTCCGTGGCGCATCCGTCCTCGCCGCGTGACCCTCATGCCCATCACCTTTCGGTAAAACTGGATCGAGCGTTCGAGGTTCCGGACCCGGATCCCGGTGTAGAAATACTTCATGACAACCCAGGCCCGCAGGGTCCCGAGCGGTCATTAAGAGTGATGGCCGCTGTCGCCGCTCGGTGCGTGGAAGCTCAGTGGTGCAAAGGCGCGCGCCGACGTGGCGGTACGACGGCTCGAGTTTGGTTCGAGCTCAGCCTCTCGAGAAGGTCCTGGAGCTGAGTGATCTGCGGTTGCGTCCATCCCTCGAACGCTTCCGAGAGCATGTCGACGGCGGCGCGTTGGACCTTCCGGAAGCGTTGCCTCGCTTTTGCAGTCAGCTCGATGTAGACGACGCGACGATCCTCCGCACTCCGCGTCCGGGTGACCAAGCCTGCCTTCTCTAGCTTATCGACCAGTCCGGTGATGTTGCCGGTCGTGACGCTCAGTTCCTGTGCGAGTTCCTTCGGAGTCGCCCGTCCTTTGTGAACCAGGACACGCAGGAGGACCATTTGGCCGAAAGACATGCCCTCCTCTGCGAACGTCGCCCGCATACAGCCTTGGAGCTGGCCCATGACGTGGCGTAGGGTCCGGAACGTTTCCTCAATCGCGGCTCGGCGGGAAGCTGATCTCACCGCAGTCGCGTAATAACCCGCTTTGATAAGAACCTTCGGATTCGTTTAGTGACGAGTATCTTAACACCAAACTATTTAGCCCGCAGATCCTTGGGGGCGGTACGATGCCCGAAGCCGTTTCAATCCGGCCCGACCGCGAGAGACAGGTTCGTGCGGCGCGATCCTCGAAGAACTCCGTCATCGAGGTCAACCACCTCGTCAAAGTGTACGGAGGCCGAGGCCAAGAAGAAGTGAAAGCCGTCAACGACGTCAGCTTCTCCGTCGGCGAAGGAGAGTTCTTCGGGTTCCTCGGCCCCAACGGGGCGGGCAAGACGACGGTCATCCGGATCATCACGACGCTCCTGGCGAAGACGAGCGGCACCGTCCGTGTCGCGGGCCTCGATGTCGAACGGGACGGGGCGGAGATCCGACGCATCATCGGTTACACGGGGCAATCGATCGGCGTTGACGGGGAGCTCACCGGACGCGAGAACCTCTGGCTCATCGGCCGGCTCTACCACATGCCCAACTCGCTCGTCGAGGAGCGCGTCGAGGAGCTTCTCGAAGTCTTACAGTTGAAGGATGCCGCGGACCGCCGTGCATACACGTACTCGGGCGGGATGCGCCGGAGACTGGACCTGGGCGCGGGGCTCGTGCATCACCCTCGAATCCTGTTCCTGGACGAACCCACGACCGGCCTCGACCCGCAGACGCGCGCCGCGGTATGGGAGTATCTGCGCCGCCTCCACCGGGAGGAGAACATGACGATCTTCCTGACGACCCAATACATGGAAGAGGCGGACCAGCTCTGCCAGCGCATCGCGATCATCGACCTGGGCAAAATCGTCGCCGAGGGAAGTCCTGCGGAGTTGAAGGCCGCGATCGGCGCGGACATCATCACGGTCCGGATCACCCGCGACCAGGCGTTCGAACAAAGTCGGACCCGGGCTCTCGAGATTGCACGGACGATCCCCGGTGTGAGCCGCGCGACGATCTTCGATGAGGGAGTGAGCGCCTACACCGCGGATGGGGGCGCAACGCTCCTCGAGGTCCTGCGTCGGCTCGACTCGGAGAAGGTCCCCGTCCATCAGGTCGCCCTCGCACACCCCACGCTCGACGAGGTCTTCCTGCAACACACGGGGCGACAGATGCGCGTCGAGGAAGTGAAGCCGATGTCGCGGGCATTCGGCAGGCGGAGGCGATAGCATGGTCACAGACGTTGGACACGCACAGCGGGTCATCCGGCCGACACGAGATGCGGAAGCGAGCGGCGGAGTTTTCACGGAGGTCGGGCTCGTCGCCTGGCGCAGTCTTGTGAAGCTCACGAGGACGCCGGTCCTCCTGTTCTTCAGTCTGTTCATGCCCTTGATCTGGCTCGTCATGTTCAGCCAGACCTTCGGGACCGTGTTCTCCTCCGCCGCCAGCGGCGGTTTTTCGGGGGCCCCACTCCCCTACGATTACGTCGCCGTGCTTCTCCCAGGAATCACGGTCATGACCGCCATCCAGAGCGCGTCCCAGTCGGGCTTCGGGATGGTGGCGGACCTCGAGTCCGGATTCATGGACAAGTTCTTCGTCGCCCCGATCCGCCGAGGCAGCGTCCTCGCGGGCAAGCTCCTCGCCGACGGCCTGCGGATGGCGGCCCAGGCCGGGATCATCTTGGGCATCGCGGCGATCCTCACGCTCTTCGGCTGGCGGATTCCGTTCGCCACGGGCGTCGTAGGCGCGGTGCTGATCACGCTCCTCGCGGCGGCCTTCGGCGTCGCGTTCTCGGGCCTCTCAAACACGGTCGCGCTGCGGACGAAGAACACCGAGTCCACGATGATGGTGAGCTTCTCCCTCACGTTTCCGCTCTTGTTCTTGAGCACGGCGATGCTCCCGAAGGCGCTCCTGCCGGCATGGGTCCAGACCTTCTCGACGGTCAACCCGGTCAGCTACATGGCCGATGCCGCCCGTGCGCTCATCCTCACCGGCTTCGATTGGACGGCGATCGGGAACGCGTTCATTGCGATTGCGGCGTTCGGCATCGTGCTCAACGGCCTGGCGATCATGGCGTTCCGAGCGCAAGGCAAGTGAGACCGAGGAACGGCAGTGGCCACGGCAGCCTGCTCGCCGGCTCGGGCCGACTACGCAGCTGCGATCAGGGGTGACATCGCGTCGGCGGCTTCCCCCGCGAAGCGGCAGGCGTCTTCCCAGGTCTGCAGGCGGCCTTCGTTTCGACCCTCGAAGTCACGGATGAACCGAACGAGGTCGCGTCGGATCGCCGAGGCGTTCGCGCTCCGGAAGACGGCGCACACGCTGACGTGGGCCCCACGGACCGCGACGAGCCCTTCCTCGTCGAAGCGCATGCTCGTGACGTCGTAGCCTTGGCTCTTCGGCATGCTGGTCTCGACAAAGTCCCGGACCGTCCAGATGATCGGCTCGAGCTGTTCCGGCGCGAACGGAGGGGCGTGGTCGGGGGCGACCATCGCGATCGGCTCGCCGGTGCGGTGGAAGAGGTATACGGCCCGCATCTGTCGGTCCTCCGCCGCACGGAGGTGCATGCCGAACGGCAGCGCGAGCATCAGTGCCGCTGCGGGCGCGGCGAGAAGCGTGATCAGGTCAAGCATTCGAATGGGCCTTCCTACGTTCTCGGAGGGAGGGAGGGGGTCAATACCGTTTGGTCAAAGGAAGTTGAGCAGGGCCCTCGTAGACCGCGACAAACCTCAAGGCCCGGCGCGGATTCGGGGGTTCCATGGCCTCCCGTCCGCTCCTGTATTCGATGGATATCAGCCACTACTGCATCGCCGCGGATCGCATGCTCGCCTTCAAGGGCGTGGAGTTCGACACGCGATACGCGCCGTACCACGACCGACAGGAAGTCCTCAAGGCCACCGGCCAAGACTACGTCCCGACCTTGATCTGGGAGGGAAAACCGGTGATGTGGTACGACATCCCGGACTTCCTGGAAAAGGCCCGGCCCAAGCCGACCCTGTACCCGTGGGGGCAGAAGGGCCTCGCGGTCACGCTCGAGCACTGGGGCCATCAGGTCCTCGAGGAGCGCGTCTGGCGGTACGTCGTCACGAACGTCCCGCCGGTCCTCAAGAGCGACGAGGAGCGATGGGTGTTCGAAGAGATGCAGACCCGCGCCCGCGGCCCGTGGCATGTCCTCGAGATGCGCCGCGAGGAATTCCGGCAGGACATGAACAAGCACCTCGCCATGGTCGATTCGATTCTCGACGGACGAGACTGGGTCCTCGGGCAGCCGAGTCTGGCGGACTTCGGCATCTACGGATCGTTGTCGCCGCTCCTTACGGTCGGCGAGGACGTGCCGCCCGAGTTCCCGAGGCTCGCCGCTTGGGTTTCGCGGATTCGGGACCTCGGGTCACCGGTGGGCTGAGGATCGCGTCCGCCAGATCGGCCAAGGCCACCTCGCGCTGGACGCCGGACGCCATGTCCCGCACCGTGGCCCTCGCCGCCTTCAGTTCTTTCTCGCCGAGCAACACCGCATATCGGGCTCCGATCGCGTTCGCGTAGTCGAGGTTCTTCGACGGCCCTCGGCCGACAAGATCCATGTCCGCCCCGAGGCCCCCGGCGCGGAGGGACGTGAGGACTTCGATCGCCTTGCGCTGGGCGCCCTCCCCGATCGGCACGACGTACGCGTCGAGGGGGCGCGGCGGTTCGATCGTCTTCTCCGCATCGGCGGACATGACGAGCCGGTCCAAACCGAGGGCGAAGCCGGTCTGCGCGATCCGCTCTCCGCCGAAGACCTCGGCGAGGTCGTACGCGCCTCCGCCGCCGACTTGCTTCTCTGCGCCGAGGTTCGGGGAGTCGATCTCGAAGACCATACCAGTGTAATAGTCGAGGCCCCGGACGACGCCCATGTCGAACGCGTAATCCTTCCGCGAAACGCCGTACGCATCGAGGAGATCGGCGATTTTCTGGAGGTACTCGAATCCCGCGCTCCCCGCACCACCGAGGATTCTCGCGGCTTGGTCGAGGACCGAGGCGTCCCCGGAGATCTCGACGAGTTGTCGGAGTGGCTTCGACAGATCCGGCCGACCCAACCGGGCGAGTTCCGCGTCGAGCATCGGGAAATTCCGTTTGTCGAGGGAATGTAGGACGACCGCCTGGGCCGCGGGCGCGAACGGCAAGTATCCGCGGAGGATCCCGATGTTCCCGATCCGTGCCTTCACCTGCCTCAGCCCGATCGCCCGCATCGCGCCGATGCCGAGGGCGAGGGCCTCCGCGTCCGAGGGCAAGGGGGCCCCGCCGATGATCTCCGCGTTGACTTGGGAGAACTCACGGTACCGCCCCTTCTGCGGCTCCTCATATCGGAACACGTTCCCCGTGCTGTACAGCTTGAGCGGCTTCGGACGGCTGCGCAGGTCGGCGACGTAGAACCGCAGGATCGAGGCCGTGAACTCCGGTCGGAGCGCGAGGTCCCGGCCGCCTTGGTCCTTGAACGCGTACAGTTCGCGGACGATCGCGGGGCCGGACTTCGCCGTGAACAACTCGAGGCTCTCGAACGTCGGCGTGGAGACCTCGCCGAAGCCGAACGATTCGGCGAGCTGGACGAACCGCGACTCGACGAAGCGACGCTTCGCCATGTCCTCGGGACCCCAGTCGTTGGTCCCGCGGGGCCGTTCGAACATCGGAGACGCCGCGTAGAGGGTGGGCCACCATAAACGTTTCTGGGAGAGACGGTGGAGGCACCGATGACGAATGTTATCTCAGTACTGAGATGCAACTAGGTCCGCTTCGGGGAGACGCTCACGGTCTGGCGAGTTCGCGTCGCCACGCCGCGATGCGTTCCGCGAGCTCAGCATTCGCGCGGGCCACGTACGCCTCGATCTCCCGGAGGGTCCGGCGTCGGGCGTCCGAGTCTGAGGCGGGCCCCATGTAGCGCTCGATCTTCTTGACGCCGGCGCCGCGGCCTTGGAAGTACCAGAAGTACAGGTACCGATTCCCGCGGATTTCCTTCTCGACGTAACCGCACCCCACTTTCATCGATGCACCACCGAAGGGAATGACATCGGAGAACATGAAGTTATCGCAGTACTGAGTTGCTTTCTTGCATACGATTCCCCCGTTTGTCGGGTATGTAGGATGGACTTCACGCGTTCCTCCGGAGCCCGAGTGGGGCTCGCCCCCAGGCGCTGCGCTGGGTGCGCTCGGGAGCGCTCTAGCGGACGACTCCGGGCGCCCCACAACGTTCATTACGCTTCGAGCGCCTCTTTCGACCCGGGATCGCATGGACGAGGACGGGCCATTTTTCGAGGACTTCCGGGTCGGGACCGAGATGCGCAGCAAGGTCGGACGGACCGTCACGGAGACGGACAATGTGTGGTTCACCCTGCTGACGGGAAACGGGAACCAGATCCACTTCAACGAGGACTACACCCGCCGGACGTTCCCCGGGGAACCGTTCCTCGGCCGGCGGGTCGTGAACGGCTTCCTAACCGTCGCGATCGCGGCGGGCCTCCTCGTCGACCTGACGAGCCGAAACGGCTTCCAGGTGGGCCTCGAGAACGTCCGATTCCCCCGACCGGTGTTCCACGGGGACACGCTGTACTCCGAGGCCCAGGTCACCGAGGTCCGCGAATCCCGCAGCCGGCCCGGCTTCGGACTCGTCCGGATCCGGACGCGCGGTCTCAACGAGCGACACGAGCCGGTCGTCGAGTTCGACCGGGTCTTCATGGTCCGCAAGAGGGGGGAGACGTGGCATGGCGCTCGAGCCGAATGAGACCCAGCGGATGATGCTCTCCACGGTCGCGCGCCTCATGGACCGCTTTCCGCCGGATTACTGGAAGGGCCTCGAGGATGAGGAGAGCTACCCCGAGGCATTCGTCCGCGAGTTCGAGGCCCAGGGCTTCGGAGGTCTCCTCATCCCGACGGAATACGGCGGCGCAGGTGGCGTCTTGTCGGACGCGGCCCTCCTTCTGGAAGAGATCCATGCCCGCGGCGGCAACGCCCAGCCGTTCCATGGTCAGTTCTACCTCTCCTTCCTCGTGTCGCGGTTCGCCTCCGACGCGATCCGGCGGAAGGTCCTTCCCGATCTGGCCCAGGGCAAGCTGCGGATGCAGAGCTTCGCCCTCACGGAGCCGGACGCGGGATCCGACCTCGCGCGGATCGCGACCGTCGCGGAACGACGGGGCGACAGCTATCGGATCCGGGGCCACAAGGTCTTCATTTCCCGGGTCGAGCAGAGCGACCTCATGCTGCTCGTCGCCCGCACGGCGCCCCGCGGGGAGGGCTCGAAGCGAACGGAGGGCCTGAGCCTCTTCCTCGTCGACCTCCGAGCGGCGAAGGGGATCGAACGCACGCGGATCCGGACGATGTTCAACAGCCAGACGTATGAGTTGTTCCTGAACGACGTCGAGGTCCCGGCCGAGGACCGGATCGGCGCGGAGGGCCAGGGCTTCGAGCCCCTCCTCCACGTCCTCAATCCGGAGCGGATCCTGTCCGCCTCCGAGTGCATCGGGGACGCCCGCTGGTTCATCGATCGGTCCGTGGAATACGCGAAGCGACGGGTCGTGTTCGGCCGAGCGATCGGGAGCAACCAGGGCATCCAGTTCCCCCTGGCGGATGCGCACGCACGCCTTGTAGCCGCGGACCTCGTGCGATGGCAAGCGGCCCGCCTGTACGAGGCCGACGCGGATTCGAAGGAGGTCGGCGAGCATGCGAATATCGCGAAATACCTCGCGTCGGAATGCTCCTGGCGCGCGGCGAACGTCGCGATGGACGTCCACGGCGGGTACGGGATGGCGCGGGACATGCACATCGAACGGAAGATGCGGGAGACGCGATTGTACCAGGTCGCCCCGGTCTCAAACAATCTCGTCCTCGCGCACATCGCGCATCACGCCCTCGGCCTCCCGAGGTCGTACTGAGCGACGGGGTTCGGACGATGCGGCGAAGGAGCCAGCTGTACGTGCCGGCGAACAATCCGCGGATGATCGCGAAAGCCGCGGGCCTCAAGGCCGATTCGATCCTCTTCGATCTCGAGGACGCGGTCCCCACGGAGGAGAAGGAGGCGGCTCGGCAGTCCCTGGGGTCTGCAATCCGGAAGGCGGGTTGGGGCCGTCGTGAACTCGGCGTGCGAATCAACGCGCCCGGGACGCCGGAAGGGGAACGGGACCTCGCCGCGCTCGCGGGGGAACCCCTGGTCACCGTGCTCGTGGTACCGAAGGCGGAGTCGGACCTGTCCTCGCTCGGCCGGGCAACGGGCAAGGCGCTGATCCCGATCATCGAGACCGCGCGGGGCGTCATGCGTGTCGAGGACGTCGTCCGGAGCGAGGGGGTCGTCGCCGTGACGTACGGCGCCGGGGATCTAGCCACGTCCGTGGGGGGCGATGCCGAGGCGTACGGGCGCAACGTGTACGTCAAGACGCGCCTCGTCATCGCCGCTGCGGCATACGGCCTGGAAGCGATCGACCGGGTGTACTTCGATCTCGCGGACGATGACGGCTTCCGCACGGAGGCCGTCGAGGCGAAACGCCTCGGCTTCGTCGGGAAGCAGGTGGTGCACCCGAACCAGGTGCGTCTCGCGAACGAGGTCTTCACCCCGACGGAGGACGAGATTCGCTGGGCGAAAGAGGTCGTCGCGGCGTACGAGGCGGCCGCCCGGAAAGGCCGGGGGGCGATCCGCGTCCGGGACCGCCTCGTTGACGCCGTCCACTATCGCGGGGCCAAGAAGACCCTCGAACGCGCGGGCCTCTGAGACGCGGGCCTCACGCGATTCCGCCCCGGTCCGATCGGGAAACATCAAGGGATTCCGAAGTATGCCTTCCGGAGTTCCTCCATGTCGAGCAACTTATCTGGCGGGCCCTCGTTGACGATCCGTCCGTCCTGCACGACATACCCGAAGTCCGCGATGCGAAGGGCTTGGTACGCGTTCTGCTCGACCATGAGGACCGTCAGTCCCGTCTCCCGCAGGGTCCGGATCGTCTCGAAAATCTCTGTCACGAGCTTCGGGGCGAGTCCCAAGCTCGGCTCGTCGAGAACGAGAAGCGACGGCTCTGCCATCAGGGCCCGGCCGATCGCAACCATCTGTTGCTCGCCGCCGCTGAGCCGGCCGGCCTTGAGTCGCGAACGCTCCTGAAGCCGCGGGAACATCCCGTAAACGGACGCGAGCGTCTCCTCCGTGTGGCGCCTCCCTCGCGCGGGGTACGCGCCCAGGCGGAGGTTCGCCTCTGTCGTCAGAGAGGGAAACAGACGACGGCCCTCGGGCACGCTCGCCAACCCGAGGCCCGGTCGCGCGTACGCCGGCACGCGCGTGATTTCCTCGCCGTTGAACCGCACTGTTCCGCGGATCGGCTTGAGGAGTCCATTGACGACCTTGAGGATCGTCGTCTTCCCTGCTCCATTCGCGCCGATGATGACGGTCATCGACTTGGCCTTCGCCTCGAGACTCACCCCCCAAAGGACCTGGGTCTCGTCGTATCCCGCGTCGACGCCCTCAAGGAGGAGCATGTGCTTCGTCCACCCCAAGGTACGCTTCGATAACCGCGGAATCCCGGACGACATCCTGCGGTGTGCCCTCGGCGATTTTCCGCCCCTCATCGATGACGACCACTCGATCCGACAGGGCGAAGACGGCCCGCATCACGTGCTCGACAATGAGCGCCCCGAAACCGAGCTCCTGCTGAAGTTTTTGGAACAGCCCAATCGCCGCGCGCAGCTCGTCGGGCGAGAGACCGGCGAAGATTTCGTCGAGGAGGAGCACCTTGGCACGAGTCGCGATCGCGCGCGCAAACTCGAGCCTCTTCCTCTCCTGAGCCGTGAGGACGCCCGCGGACCGGTCCGCCGAGGCTTCGAGGCCGACCAACGAAAGGACTCTGCTGGCCTCGTTCAGGGCATCTTGCGGGTCGCGATGCTGGCCCCCGAACATCGCGGCGACGCCGACATTCTCGCGGACCGTCATCTCCGGGAACGGCCGGGGGATTTGATGGGTCCGTGCGATCCCGAACCGAACGACCTTGTCGGCACTGAGTCGGTCGATGCGCCTCCCGTCGAGGGTCACCGAGCCGGACGTGGCCTTGAGCGCTCCCGAGAGCACGCCGAGGAACGTCGTCTTCCCGGATCCGTTCGGGCCGATCAGTCCAACGACCCGACCCTCTTCGAGGTCGAGCGAGAGCCCCCGAACCGCGTGCACTCCGCCGAAGCTCTTGTGCACGTCCGCCGCCACGACCCGGAGGCTCATTCGAGGATCCCCCGCAAGCCTGGGAAGTGTCGGCGCATGGTCCCGACGATCCCCTCCGGGATGAGGAGGGCGACGAGAATCACGATGACGCCGATCGCGGCGAACGCGAGCCCCAAGAGGCTCGGGACCGTCAGGGCGTACCAATACGACACGTACACGATGACGGCGCCCAAGAACGGGCCGACGTTGGTCCCCATCCCGCCCACGATGATCATGGCGAGCATGAAGAGAGAGAAGGTCAGATCGAACATGACGTACGGGAACACGCCGGAGGTGAACCAAGCGAACAGGGCTCCGGACGCGCCGGCAAAGAGCCCGCTCAACATGAAGACGTACAATTTGAGGCGCGTCGCGTCGATGCCCAACGCACGGGCGGCGTCCTCGTCGCTCTTGATGGCCCGGATTCCATAGCCGAGGCGGCCATGGGTCGCGAAGTACGTCACGACTACTTCAGCGGCGACGATCAGCCAGATGGAGTAGAACACGCTGCGGGCTTGGAAGCCGACGCTGAGCACAATGCCTTGTCCATCGTTCAGGGCCGGTGCCACGAGGACGATTTGCAAGGCCGCGAGGGCCGTGACGAGTGAAGAGATGGCGAAGTACACGCCGCGGAAGCGTAGCGTCACGATCCCGATTCCGAGGGCGAGGACGAGACCGACGGCCCCGCCGAGGGCAACGCCCGCGAGCGGCGAAAGCTGGAGCGCGGACACGCCGTAGCCGAGGGCGTACCCTCCCGTCCCCATGAACACGACGTGACCGAAGCTCACGTACCCGGTGAGCCCGGTGATCAGGTTGATCGAGTAGGCGAGCGCGACGTAGATCAAGAGACTGGTGAGGAACGTCAGCGAGAGGATCGGAAGGGCGGGCGCAAGGATCGCGAGGACCACCAGGACGAGTCCGAGGCCGTAGAAGGTCGGGCTGAACCGCGGGAGTCTCATCGGACGATTCCTTCCGGGGCGAAGAGAAGAACCGGGATCAGGACTAGGAAGGCGATCGCCAGCGCGAGGGACGCGCCCACGGACGGCGCGACGAACGCCGGGACCACATTGATGATCACGCCGAGGACGAGTCCCCCGACGAGGCTGCCCCACATTTTCCCAGGCCCTCCCAGGACGACGATCACGAAACAGATCGGGGCGAAAGTCTGTCCCATGAGCGGATTGATGCCGGTCGGCACCCAGACCGTGAGGAGCGCGCCACCGAGCATGGTGGCGGACAATCCCAGGGCCGTGGCGACCGCCGCGACGAAGGTCGGGTTGATCCCGACGAGTTGAGCGGCCGCAATGTCCTGGCTGTACGCGCGAATCGCGCTCCCCAGGTACGTTCGCGTGAGGAAGACGTGCGTGGCGGCGATCACGGCGACGGAAATCGCGGCCACCTCGAGGCTGCCGACGGGAAGCGAGAGTGACCCGGCGCGGACGACCCCGGGATTCCAGGGGATCCCGACCGGGTTGACCGAAAAGATGCTCGTCGCGAGGTTGACGATGAACAGGGCCAACCCGAACGTGGCGACCAAGGTGACCATCTCGGTCTGGAGAGTTACGGTCTCTTTCCCGCGGAGCTCGCGGTGCAGGAAGCCGAAGTAGAAGAGGAGACCCGCTCCCAGGCCGATCAGCGCGTCGATCGGGGCGCTGAGCAGCGGGTTGAAACCAAACCATGCGCTGAAGAAGTACGCCCCGTAGGCGCCGAGCATGATGAATTCCCCATGGGCGACATTCACCACCTTCGTGACGCCCCAGATGAGATTCAACCCGTGGGCGACCACCGCGAAGACGCAGCCCTCGAGGATACCGTACGCGAGGTCTTGGAGGACGACGGATCCGGCGTCGACCATCGGACCCTCCGGATCCTGAGGCTCAGCTTCCGGTGTACGGGTACTGGACCGAGGCCACGGCGACGTCCGCCGGGTACACGACCTTCAGCGCCCCCGCCTGCCACTGATCCACGATCATCTGGTGCGCGGTCTGGATGCCTTGAGCGTTAATCTGGTACGTTCCAAAGAACGTCATGAGATGCAAGCTCCCCAATTTCGCGCGGACCGCAGACGTGCTGAAGCTGTTCGCGTCTTCGACGGCTTTCGCCAGGATGAACACCGCCGCGGCGGCTTCCGCGGAGTGGTAAGACGGCGTGGCGCCGCTCGTTCGGCTTCCATACAACGACGTGAACTCAGCGGGCGTCGGGCCAACCCAGGTCAGACCCTGCGTCAACGCCAACGCGGGCGAGTAGCTCACCGTCGTCTCCCATTGCGAGGGGCCCGTCACGTTGTTCGCCGGGGCGCCGAGCTGCGTCTGGAAGCTCGGTTCGGTCACCGCGACGAGGAGCGAGATGAACTTTGGCGTCCATCCGACGCTCTGGAGATTGTTCATCATCAGCGTCCCGTCCGCGAAGTGGCCACCGCCGATCAGGTCGTCCGCACCGGCCGCTTGGGCCGCGGTCAGCTGCGTCGTCAGGCTCGTCGTGCCCGTCGAGGGGTAGGACGCATTATACACCACGTCAAAATTGAGACTCCTGGCGTACGTGATTGCCGATTGCGTGGCGAGGCTCGAGAATGCGTCGCTCGCAAAGATCGCAGCGATCTTATCGGTCGGGTGGTTCGCCTTGAGCCAGTCGAGGGCTCCCCGAAGGTACGACGACGCCGGGCTGAGCACTTCCACCAGGTTGGTCCGCGCAGCCTGGGTCCAAATTGTATCCGCAGCGCCTCCATGCGACATCATGACCTCGCTGCACGCGTCCGCGGTGGGCGCCGCGGCGGTTGTCAATCCGCTGCTATACGGCGCCAGCAGAAACTGCGCGCCGTCTTGCTGGATGATCCTGGTGTATAGAGGGCCGATTTGGCCCATCATGCTTTGGTCGTCATAGTAGTCCAGAGTGATGTTGTACGATTTGCCCCCTACCGCGACACCGCCATGGTCGTTGATCCATTGCGTTGCGGTCTGGATGCCGCGGAGCGAGTTCGTCCCTTCGACGTTGAAGGAACCAGTCAGGGAAATCGTAAACCCGAGCTTGATGGTGTTCGGGGTCGTGTTCGCCGCGGCGACGCACGCGGCGGGTTGATTGAAGTAGTAGACGACCGCGACCGCGACGGCGACCAAAACCACAACGACGGCAATGCCGATCGCAATGAGTTTGCGTCGTCCCCCCGTTGGCGCGGGACTTACTGTCGGTTCAGGTTGAGTCGGCTGCGTCATATCACACCTTCCGAGGGGTCCTATGCCGGACTCGACGGCTCCGGCACGCGAATCCTCTCCACCCCGACCGTAGGGATGCGGCTTCCCGCTTAAGGATTTATGCGTTCCGCCGCGCCGGCGGGCATTTGGAACCGTCCCAACGCAAAGGCTCAACCCCGGACCTCTCTTCCCCGCAGCGATGGATGCGCGCCGTCGCGACACGATTCTCGTCTTGCTCGCGAGCGTCCTCTGGGGCACGTCGTTTCCTGGGAGCAAACTCACCGTCGGGACCGTCGACCCCCTGTTCCTGACCTTCGCGCGGATGGCCATCGGCGCCCTCCTGGGGCTTACGGTCGTCGCGGCAGCGCGTCGCCTGGATCTCCATGTCTTCCGGGAGCCCCTCGTCTGGGTCCTCGGGGCAATCAACGCGATTGGATTCGAGCTGCAGAACGAAGGGATCCTCCTGACAACCGCGTCGAAGACCGCGCTCCTCGTCAACGTGAACGTGGTCATCATTCCCGCCCTGATGGTCCTGTTCTTCCGAGAAGCGATGACCCGAGCGAAGGTCGTCGGAATTCTGATCGGAACCTTCGGCGTCGTCGTGGTCGCGACGAAGCTCGATCCCGCGTCCCTTTCCGGTGGACAGTTCGTGGGCGACGTCCTCGTATTCGTCGCGGGCGTCGTGTGGGCGTTCTACGTCGTCGGCGCCAAGAGGATGGTGGACCGCGGCGGAGATTACGTGGCCTTGACCGCGGGGATCCTTGCGACGACCGCGGTCCTCGCGGTAATCCCTCTGTTTTTCGTCGGGTGGCCCCTTCCGACGAACGGGAGCGGTTGGCTGGGCATCGCCTACCTGGGCCTCGTCCCCACCTTCACGCCGCTCATGCTGTATGTCGCGAGCATGCGCACGATCTCTCCCACCATTTCAGGCATCCTGATCCTCCTGGAGGTCGTCGTCGCGGCCATCCTCTCGTTCGTGTTCCTCCAGGACGCCCTGAGCGCCTACACCCTCGTCGGCGGCGCCATGATCCTGCTCGGGGCGTTCGTCGTCACGCGCGGCGAGGCGGGAATGCCGCAGCCCGTGACGGGCGGTCTCGCGCCCGTGCCGCACGATACGGTCGTGGCGGGATCCGAAAGCCGGCCTCCGCCGTAGCGGTCCCCGGCGGGCCCGATGCCGAGACGATTTTTCTCGATTGGATGCGGTGACGGCAGACTCCCGCCGAAACAACCCGGCCATGAGGCGCTTCCCGACTACGTGACAATTCGGATGCCGAGGCCGAACACGAAGTTTAGGAAGCGATCCGATCGGCCACGAGGGCACCCGCGAAGATCGCCGTCCCAACCGACACGACGAGCGGCCCGGCGGGCAAACCGAGGTAATTGGCTAAGAGGATTCCCGACCCCGCGCTCGCAGTCCCGGTGAGACCGCTCAGCAACGCGTAGGATGAGAGATTTCGGCTGACGTTTTTCATCGCCGCGGCCGGGACAACGACAAGTGCCCCCACGAGGACCGTGCCGACGATCTTGATTCCGACCGCCACGACGAGGGTCACGAGGAACAGGTAGACGAAGTTGACCAAGGCCACATTAATCCCCGTCGACCGGGCGAGCTCCTCGGACAGGATACCCAGGACGACTCTCCGGTACACGAGCCGCGCGACGACGACGATTGGAGCGGAAATCCCGACCGCAAGGAGGGCGTCCACCAGCGAGACCGTCGTGATGTCGCCGAAGAGCGCCTCCAAGAGGTCGACCTCGGGGGTCAAGAGAATCCCCACGGCGAGAGCGGTGACGAACAAGACGCCGATGATCGACTCGGGGAACAGTTTGGTCGTCTTCTCGATGTACCAGGTTAGCACCGCGGCGGAAAACAGGAACGCGAACGCTCCGAAGAACGGATTGAAGTGGAACAGGATTCCGAGAGCGAGGCCTGGCAACGCGACGTGGGAGAGCGCGTCGCCCACGAGGGCCATTCGCTTCAAGACCATCAGAGACCCGACATAGCCCGCGGCGAACCCGACGGAGATCCCCGCGACGAGGCTATACGCGGCCGCGTCGGTCATCGGAATCCCCGGGACCCGAAATCGTGCTTGTGCTCCGCGAGGCCTGAACCGCTCCCGAAGATCTCCATCAACAGATCCGGCTCCGATAGGCGACTCGGGGCCCCAAAGAATCGGACCGTCCGGTTCAGAGCCAACACCGCGTCGGAATACTGAGAGGCGATGTGTATGTCGTGTGTGATCAGGAGGACCGTAATGTTGCTCTCCTTCTCCAGCCGATTGAGGGCCTCGTAAAGCATATCTTCGCTTCCGATGTCGACGGTGGCGGTCGGCTCGTCGAAGAGCAGGACGTTCGGCCGATCGAGGACGGCCCATGCGATCAAGACGCGCTGCATCTCTCCGCCCGACAGTATGTCGAGCCGCTTCCGCAAGACCCCGCCTTCAAGGCCGACCGCGACGAGCGACTCCTCGAAGCCCGACCCGCTTTTGAAACCAAGGAAGTCGCGGACGGTGATCGGCACATCCGTCACCACGAAATGCTGCGGGACATAGCCGATCCTGACCGGGCCGGACCACTCGACCGTCCCGGTGTGCGGCACCAGGCCGAGGAGGACCCGAAAGAGCGTCGTCTTCCCGGCACCGTTCGGGCCGACGATCGCGAGCGTGGTCCCTCTCCGCACGTGGAAGCTGACGTCTTCCAAAATCGGGACGTGGTCCAATCGAACCCCGAGGTTCGCAACCCGGAGGACGTCTGCCTCGGCGCCCGTTTCGCGGCTCGGACCCCTGGACGGACGCGGCGCGATGACCATACGGCGCGGCTCATCCGATGCCGTTATTTAAGAATTTGTCACGTCTTAATAAACCTCAAGTACGAGGCGCGCGGTTGTTAGTAGCATGCCGATCGTCAGCGTGAGCATGGACGACTCAATTCTCCGGAGCCTCGACGACGTTGCTCAGCGGCGCCGGTATCGCAGTCGGAGCGAAGCGGTCCGCGAGGCGCTGCGGGAATTCATCGATGTCACGGAATGGGGCCGAGAGGGTGGAGAAGCCTCTGTCATCCTCGCGGTCATCTACGAGAAGGGGAATCCGCGCGCGGACCTCGCGATGCTCCAACACCGCTTCGACGAAATCCGCACGATGCTTCACACCCACCTCGACGAAGCGGATTGCCTTCAGATCTTCGTCGCGGAAGGATCGACCGCCCGGCTCAAGGAGCTCATCGCGCAACTCCGCCGAATCAAGGGTGTAAAGGTGATCAAGTTCATCCAGACCGCGGCCCGTCGATGATCGTCCCACTCATCCGCGACGGGCATGTCCTGCCTCTGGTGAGGCGGCTTGCGCGACGCGGAAGTTGTCTGAACCACGTGTGTCGGCGCCCGAAGAGCCAGCGGGGTTTAGCCGCGACTACTCCACGGTCACGCTCTTCGCAAGGTTTCTCGGCTTGTCGATCGGACAGTCGCGCATCCGCGCAGCCTCGTACGCGAAGAGCTGAAGAGCCACGCTGACCGGGACCGGCGAGAAGATCCACGGGATCGAAGGAATCTCGATCACGTCGTCCACGAACTTCGGCAGCTCCTTGTCACCCTCCGTGCCGATCGCGAGGACGGGAGAGCCGCGGGCGCTCACCTCGCCGACATTCGAGCGCATCTTCTCGTAGGTCGGATCCTGGGCCACGATTGCGATGACCGGCGTCGAGGAAGTGAGAAGAGCGAGGGGACCGTGCTTCAGCTCTCCCGCGGCGTACGCCTCCGCGTGGATGTACGAGATTTCCTTGATCTTCAGCGCCCCTTCCATGGCGACCGGATAATTCGCATGTCGGCCAATGTAGAACATGTCCTTCGTGTCGCGTCCGTATTTCGCGGCGAGCGCCCGGATTTCGTCCGCCTTGTTGAGGACATACTGGGCCGCGCGCGGCAGCGACCGTAGCTGATCCTTAAGCCGGTCGAGCTCGTCGTATCCGAGCGTTCCGCGGTCTTGGCCCAACTTCAGCGCGATCAGGTAGAGGACGACGAGCTGCGCGATGAACGTCTTCGTCGCGGCGACGCCGATCTCGATGCCCGCGCGCGTGTAGATCGTCTTGTCGACCTCGCGGGAGAGGCTCGAGCCGATGACGTTGCAGATCCCGAGGGTCTTGCATCCTCGTCGATGCGCCTCCCGCGCCGCGCCGAGCGTGTCCGCGGTCTCGCCGCTTTGCGAGATCAGCAGGACGAGCGGTCGCTCCGTCGCGCCTTGGCTGTACCGATACTCGGACGCGAGCTCCGCGGACGCGGGGATGCGCGCGATCTCCTCGATGATGTACTTGCCCACGAGCGCCGCGTGGTACGAGGTGCCGCACGCGACGAGCTTCACGGTCGTCACGCCCTCGGACCGGAAGCCGTCCACCTCGAGGTTCGCGAGACGGCCGAGGAGGGTCTCGTGGATCGCCTGCGGCGCCTCGTGGATCTCCTTCAACATGAAGTGCTCAAAGCCGCCCTTCTCCGCGTCCTCAAGGGACCAGGTGATGCGCTGCGGCTCTCGTTTCACGACGTGGCCCTCGGAGTCCTTGATCGTCACCCCTTTCGGCGTGATCACAACCATCTCCCGGTCCATCACGTACGCCACCCGGTCCGTGTACCGCAGGAGGGCGGGCACGTCCGACGCGAGGAAGTTCTCGTCCGTGCCGAGCCCGATCACGAGCGGACTCTCGTTCCGTGCCCCGATCACCTTGCCCGGTTCGTCCGCGTGGACCGCGAGGACGGCGTACGACCCGCGGATGTCGCCGAGCGCCTTCCGTGTCGCGGTCTCGAGGTCGCCATCGTAATAGGCTTCGATCAGGTGGACGAGGCTCTCCGTGTCCGTTTGACTCACGAACTTGTGACCCCGGGCCTGCAGCTTTTCCCGCAGGCTCGCATAGTTCTCGATGATCCCGTTGTGGGCGAGCGCGATCTTCCCGGTGCAGTCGACGTGCGGATGGGCGTTCACCTTCGACGGCGCCCCGTGGGTCGCCCACCGCGTGTGGGCGAAGCCCGTCGAGCCCTTCAACGGCGGGAGTTGCGCCTCGAGATTCGCGATGAAGCCTTTGTCCTTCATGACCTGCAGGGCGCTCCCCACGATCGCGACGCCGGCACTGTCGTACCCGCGGTACTCGAGGCGCTTCAGGCCGTCGAGCAGGATCGGGAGGGCGTCCCGGCGACCCGCATACCCGACGATCCCGCACATCTACAGCACCACCGCTCCCGCGGGGATCGTGCCGCGGAGCCTCGCACCGGATTCCACGCGGGCCCGCTCATTCACGACCGTCCCGGCCGCCGCGTTCACGCCGTTCGCGATCTCGACGTCCTCGCCAATGAGCGCGCCGATCTGAGGGACGGAATGCCAGGTGCCTTCGATGTTTACGTCGCCGGGTCCGGAGGCGGCCAAGAAGCCCGCCCGCGCGACGACGCCGGATCCGATCACGGACTCCTGGACGACGCTCGAGGGACCGAGGATCACGTCGTCCATCAGGATCGAATTCGCGACGGTCGTCAGGGCGCCGATGCGAACGTTCTTGCCCAGGCTCGTCGACGGCAGGAGGACGGCATTCGGACCGATCTCACATCCGGCGCCGATCGACAGCGGGCCTTGGAGGTACGCGCCCGAGCGGATCACGCAGCCGTCCCCGATCGTCACGCGGCCGCGGATCGTGACCGCCGGCTCAATCGTCCCCGCGCGGCGCTCGGCGGTCGTCTTCAGAGCCGCCGCGTTGAGACGGAGCAAGTCCCACGGGTAGAGCGCGTCGACCCACATGCCTTCCGTCAGGAGGGCCGTCACCGAGGCGCGCTTGGCCAGGGCCGAGACGGCGCTCGGCAGGTCGTTCTTTCCTTCCTTCGCGAGGCGCTCGATCTCGTCGAAGATTCGAGAGTCGAGGACGTAGGCCCCCGTGTTGATCAGGTTCGAGATGACCTCGGCGGGTTTCTCCGTGATCGCGACCAGCTCTTTGTCGCGGACCGTGACGACCCCGTAGCTCTGGGGCCGCTCGCTTTGCGTGATGAGCACGGCCGGTTTCGGGGCGGCGGCGAGGAGGTCCTCGACGAAACGCGCGTCGACCATGTTGCTGCCATTGAGGACGATGAACGGATCCTCGAGATGCCCGCGGGCTTCCCAGATCGCGTGGGCCGTTCCGAGCTGTTTCGTCTGCGTGACGTAGGTGATGTGGGCTCCGAACGCCTTCCCGTCCTGGAAGTGCGACTGGATGCGCTCCCGACGATATCCGACGACGAAGATGAGGTCCCGCACGCCGTTCTCGGCGAGGGCCTGGACGACGTACTCCAGGAGGGGGCGGTTCCCCACGGGGATCATGACCTTCGGGACCGACGCCGTGAAGGGACCCATTCGGGCGCCCTCTCCCGCGGCGAGGATGACGGCCTTCATGCGCGGTGCACCTGCCGATGATTCCGGCGGACGCCCCATCCCACATGCAACGGGTATATCCCTTCCGGGCCCAGTTGTCCGGCTGAGAATTCCATGGGTCCGGGGAGAGGAGGGACCGAGGACCGATTCGACATACCCGATCGTGAGGTGCAGCCTGTATTATAAATACATCTACAACTTTCGGATAACCATTACAAAAGCGTTAATAGAATGAGACCGTTGATGCGGCGTGGTCCGACGCTGGCTCGTTGAGGAAACGGCGCACGGAGCCGTGGGGCGGGAGGTCGAGATTCTCGATCGGCCGGAACGCGTGGCCGCGCTGACCTCACCGCTCGCGTGGCGGATCATGCAGGAGCTTGCGAAGGCGCCCGACTACCCGAACGCCTTGGCGGAGCGACTCAAGGTCCACGAACAAAAGGTCTACTATCACGTCCGTCGGCTCGAGGCCGCGGGCTTGCTTGAAGTCCTTCGAGAGGAGGCGAAACGCGGCGCTTTCGCTCGCATTCTGGCCCCGACGGCGGAGGCCTTCGCGATCGTCCTGAAGGGCCGAGGGAACCCGGTCGTCTCTCCGATGCTTCCCCACGCCGGCGTCGTCGCTCGGTTCCTCGAGGAATTCACCCGGGATGGAGTCTTCGACGGCTCGATCGTCGTCGGGTCGCCGTACACGCATGGCCCCTTCAACACGACCGCCCGGGACTCGCCATATGCAGTCGAACTCGGATTCTTCCTCGGTCGGCTCTTCGCACCGCGGAAAGGGCTCGTGGTCCGACTTGACACCGAGGTGAAGGCCCTCGGGGCCGGGAAAGAAGACATGATCCTCGTCGGCGGGCCGGTCGCCAACATCATCACGATGGAGCTGAACCCGCACCTCGCGGTGAACTTCGACTGGAAGCAGGTGT
>Ga0209236_1000199_pt1 | contig 31882 bp, 26 predicted proteins | sample GraSoi013_1_40cm_FD_185819 | JGI IMG/M metagenome (GOLD analysis project Ga0209236, IMG submission 185819) | Grasslands soil microbial communities from the Angelo Coastal Reserve, California, USA - Sample 09_27_2013_1_40cm (SPAdes) (version 2) | ecosystem: Environmental > Terrestrial > Soil >... | reverse complement strand
TGTGTTGAGTGTCCTTGCCGACCGCGAAACCACCCGCCTTCTTGAACCCCTGATACCCCGGCAGCGGGTACCACCGGTCTCCTTCATCCAGCGGATCCTCGACGCCCGAGAAGTTCGTGGAGGCCCAGACCCCGGACGAGCTGGGGGCGGGCCCTGTCGACCAGGACGCGACCGTCGCATCCGTCAGCGGAGGATTCTGGACGAACGCCAGCATCCCGGTCGTGCCGGTGTCGTACCGGATCTGGTCCGTTGCGCTGTTGTAGATGAATTCCCGGACGCCGTTGTGGAGCCCGTAGATGACCGGGCCGCGCGCGATCAATCGGATCCGGTCGCCGTCGACCACGGGCGAGTGCGGAACGAGTTTCGCCGCCGAATAGCTGCTGCCGGTCGCGACGATCCGGTAGAGGTAGTTGTTCGCTCCGTTCGCCAGGCTGGCCCAGTACAAGTAGCCGCTATCGACCGACGAACCGGACGGCTGGAGACGAGCGAACGCCCCGACGTAGTCCAGGTTGTTGCCGATGTGCCCGACGACGATCTCCGAGTAGTGGTCGTTGGGGACGGCGGCCGTAGTGCGGGCGCCCGCATGATTGTTGTTTGCGGGATTGTACAGGTTCGGAAAAGCCGCGTTGTTCTTCTGGAATTGAGCCCCGTCGGGAGACATGGAGGTGATCGGCTGCCAGGCGCCATTCTCATAGAGCGGGTTTTCCTGGCCGACGAAGCTGGAGGATGCGATCGGGTCGGCCGCGAGGGCCGCGAGGGGGAAGGTCGCCAGGGCGAGGCAGCTCACAAGTCGTCCCGCACGGCGCTGACGCAGTGCGCGCTCGACGAAGTTCACGGAAGTTCTCCTGTCTTCATCCGCTTTGGCCGGGGGCAGCGGTCGGATTGGACGTGGCCCGCGGGGGTGCAAAGCAACGGTCTTGCCAAAAGCGGTGGATGCCGGAGCTCACGCGAATCCGCTGTGCAGTCCGCTCTTTCACATACACGCTACGAACGCGGCTACACGGTTCTCGGTAAGAAGGTGTCGATCGAGCCTGCGCTAGGACCGCATTTGTTACAGTCGACGTGCGGTCCCCGGGACCGGCGGCGCTGCCCGGCAGCAATCGGCACGCAGGGCGCTCGACGGGAAGTCGCACGGGCAGGCGGGGCACCTCTGCCCCTCCCCGGTGCGACCGTTCAGCTCAGCGCACCCGGGTGCGCAGCTCCCGCGGAGTGCGGAGCATCCGGTACAGGATGAGCAAGAATTTCGGGTCGTCCAGGAGATACCGGCGACTCAGCCTCCGCGGTTCCCGAAGGAGCCGGAAAAGCCACTCGAGTCCCGCGCGCGACATCCAGGCCGGCGCGCGGCGTGCGCCCGCGACGAAGTCCAGCGCGGCGCCCACGCCGATCCCGACCGTGGGGCGAATGCGGGGCCCGGCTCTATGCAGCCACAATTCCTGTTTCGGCGCGCCGAGCGCTACGAGGAGGATCTCCGGCTTCGCGCGTTGGATGCGATCGATCACCGGTCCGTCCCGGGCCGGATCTGATTCGAGCGAAATCAGCGGCGCATCGCGACCCACGATGTCCACCCCGAATCGCGCCGTCAGGACCTCCGCCGCCTTTTCCGCAACTCCCGCTCCGCCACCGAGCAGGTAGACCTTCCAGCGCCGTGCTGCTGCCCGCTCGATCAAGGGAAGGACGAGGTCGGAACCGGAGATCTTTTCCGGGAGCGGTGCTCCCAGCAGCCGCGAGGTCCAGACCAAAGGCTGACCGTCCGCCAGACTGAGGCTCGCCCCCGCGTACGCATCGCGGAACGACGGATTCCTCTCCACGTTGACGACATGATCGACGTTCGGCGTGAAGACGGACCCACCCCGGCCCGCGACGACCAGCGCTTCGATCTCGTCGAGCGCCTCCGCCAAGGTCAGCGAATCGACCCACAACTTTCCAAACCGGACCCGCCTCTTCGATTTGGAAACGCCAGGGTGCACGATCGCACCGTACTACCTCGCCCGGCTACCGGCAGGGCGAGCAGGAAGCTGGAATGTCCCCCCGTCCACACGCCTCGCCGTGCCGTGGTTGCCGCAAACGCGGCACGTGGCTAGCGTCGGACTCGCGATCTGGTCGTGCGCCTTCACTCGACGAGGAGCAGTAGCAACATGTGTGGAATCGCGGGGGCCATCGGCGAGGTCGACCGCACCATCACCGAGGCTGTCCAGCGCATGAGCGCGGCCCAGCTCCACCGCGGGCCCGACTCGAGCGGCTTCTGGACGTCCTGCCCGCCGGCAGGCGGGAACGGAGTGGTGCTCGCGCACCGCCGGCTCGCGATCATCGACCTGAGCGAAGACGGCCGTCAGCCGATGACCGATCCGGAGACCGGCAACGTGGTGGTCTTCAACGGCGAGATCTACAACTTCCAGTCTCTGCGCCGGGAGCTCGAGCGCGAAGGCGCCAGCTTCCGATCGCGCTCCGACACGGAGGTCATCCTCAAGGCCTATGGCCGCTGGGGCGCGGAGTGCGTCGACCGCCTGCGCGGGATGTTCGCCTTCGCCCTCTGGGACTCCGGGCGGCGAAAGCTCCTCCTCGCCCGGGACCGCCTCGGCATCAAGCCGATCTACGTGTGCAGCGTGGTCCGGCCCGGCCGAGCGCGCACGCTTCTCTTCGCGTCCGAGGTCCGCGCGCTGCTCGCCAGCGATCTCCTCGATCGCGAAGTCGATCCGGTCGCCCTGGCCAGCTACGTGTGGAACGGGTTCGTCGTCGGTCCAGGCGCCATCGTCCGGGGCATCGAGATGCTGCCTCCGGCAACCTGCGCGATCGCCGCGAGCGACGGCGCGATGACCGCCCCACGGCGCTACTGGCGTATCCCCGTCGACCCTTCTCCGGCCGCCGGGAAGGAAGAGCTCCAGGCCGAGCTGTCGGCCGCGGTGGACATGCACCTCGTCAGCGACGTGCCGCTCGGCATCTTCCTCTCCGGGGGCATCGACTCGAGCGCCATCGCCGCGCTCGCGGTGCGTACCGGAACCGCCCGGGTCCGCACGTTCCACATCGGCTTCGACGAACCCGCCTGCGACGAGTCGCCACACGCGCGCGCGGTGGCCCGGGCGTTGGGTACCGAACATCACGAGCTGCGGCTCACCCAGGAGACATTCCGCCGGGAGCTTCCGGAGGCGCTGGCCAGCCTGGACCAACCGACCTTCGACGGGATCAACACCTATTTCGTGAGCCGCGCGGTGCGGGAAGCCGGCCTCACCGTCGCCTTGGCAGGGACCGGAGGGGATGAGCTGTTCGGCGGGTACCAAAGCTTCCGCGACGTCCCCTGGGCGGCCCGCTGGAGCCGCAGGTTGAGCGCTTTCCCTCCCCGACTCTCGCGCCGGGTGGCGGACGCCGTCACCCGGGCGGCGAGCCTGCGGGCCGCTCTGCCGCCTCAGACGCGCTGGGGAAAGCTGGGAGACGTGCTCGCCGCGCGCGGCGAGCTGCTCGACACGTACCAGGTCTCGTACGCGCTCTTCTCCTCCGATTTTGCCCGGCAGCTCCTCAAGCGCGACGCGAACGGCGAGCTCCACATGGGCCTGCCCACCAAGATTGCTCAGGAGCTGGGCGAGTTGATCGCCGGTAAAAGGCCGTTGCCGGCCATCTCGATGCTCGAGCTCTGGTGCTTCCTCGGCGAGCGCCTGTTGCGCGACACCGACGCTGCGAGCATGGCGAGCTCGCTCGAGGTGCGGGTCCCCTTCCTCGATCACGAGGTCGTCTCGGCCACTTCGGCGCTGGCCGAGCGAGATCGCTTCGAACCGCTGGGGCAGAAGCGGATCCTGCGCGAGCTCGCTCTCAGTGACCTGGACGACGCGCTCTTCGACCGGCCCAAGTCCGGCTTCGTGCTCCCGATCGGCGACTGGGCTCGAGACGCGCTGAAGGAAGAGATGAGCGCTGCACTGGGCGACCCGGGATTCTGCGAGCCGGCCGGGCTCGACGCGCGAGCGGTTCGCCGGCTGTGGAGCGCGTTCCTTGCCCGGGCACCCGGCCTCTACTGGTCGCGAATCTGGGCCGTCTACGTGCTCGGCTGGTGGTGCCGCACACACCGGGTGAGCGTTCGATGAGCGCTCCCGCGCAGGGCCGCCGCTACGTGCTCATCTCGCCGTGCCGCAACGAGGCAGCCGTCGTCCGCCGTACGCTGGACTCGGTCGCCACCCAGAGCGTACGCCCCGCGCTCTGGGTGATCGTCGACGACGGGTCGACCGACGCCACACCGGCCATCCTGGCCGAGTATGCCGCCCGCTACGATTTCATCCGCGTCGTCCGCCGGGAGGATCGCGGACGGCGAAGCGTGGGTCCCGGCGTCGTCGAGGCCTTCTACGCGGGCTACGACACCATCGACCCGGCGGAGTTCGACTACCTGTGCAAGCTCGACCTCGATCTCGAGCTTCCTCCCCGCTATTTCGAGCTGCTCATCCAGCGCATGGAGGCGGAGCCGCGCCTGGGCACCTGCAGCGGAAAGCCCTACTACGTCGGGCGCGGTGGCCGCCTGGTTAGCGAGGGCTGCGGCGACGAGACATCCATCGGCGCCTCGAAGTTCTACCGGGTCGAGTGCTTCCTGCAGATTGGCGGCCTGGTCCGCGAGGTCATGTGGGACGGCCTCGACTGCCACCGCTGCCGCATGCTCGGCTGGATCGCGAGGAGCTGGGACGATCCTGGGCTGCGCTTCCTCCACCTGCGCCCGATGGGCTCCAGCGAGAAGGGAATCGTGGCCGGCCGCCTGCGCCACGGTCGAGGTCAGTACTTCCTCGGCACCGGGCTCGCCTACATGACGGCGAGCGCGCTCTATCGCATGCTGCGCCCTCCGCTCGTCGTCGGCGGGCTGGCGATGTGGTGGGGTTACGTCTCCAGCCTGTTCCGGCGGACGCCCCGCTACGAGCAGCCAGAGTTCCGAAGCTTCCTGCGACGCTACCAGTGGGATTGCCTGCTGCGTGGCAAGGCCGCTGCCACCCGGCAACTCGAGCAGCGGCAGGCCGCGCACTGGCGGCCGGGAAGTTAGCCTCGCTCATTCCTTGCTGCGCGAGGCGGACGCGAAAGGACGGGGTCTGCTCTCATGACCGAGCTGGCGGACGTCGCCGTCATCGGCGCGGGAGTCGTGGGGCTCGGAGTGGCACGGGCGCTGGCGCGCGCAGGGCGCGAAGTGGTCGTGCTCGATTCTGAGCGATCCATCGGCTTCCATACGAGCTCGCGCAACTCCGAAGTGATCCACGCCGGCATCTACTATCCGCCGGGTTCGCTGAAGGCGCGCCTGTGCGTCCAGGGGAAGCGAGCGCTCTACGCCTACTCCGCTGAGCGGGGCATTCCCCATGCCCGCCCCGGTAAGCTGATCGTCGCAACTTCCGAGGAAGAGGTCCCCACGCTTGCAAGGCTCCAGGCAAACGCCCAGGCGAACGGCGTGACCGACCTGGTCCTGCTCTCGCGAGCCGAGGTGCGCGAGCTCGAGCCGGAGGTGTCCTGCGTGCGCGGGCTCTTGTCGCCGTCGACAGGGATCATCGACAGCCACGCGCTGATGGCCGCGCTGCGCAGCGACGCCGAGGCGGCCGGCGCGCAGATCGCGCTGGCGACGCCGGTGCTCTCGGGCCGGGTCTGCCCGGAAGGCGTCGAGCTGGTGGCCGGCCCCGGCGAGCCTTTCGTCGTGCGCTTCCGGCTGGTGGTGAACTGCGCAGGCCCGTGGGCGCAGGAGGTGGCGCGGCGGATCGAGGGCGTCCCGCCGGCTTCCGTCCCCCCGCAGCACTTCGCCAAGGGGCACTATTTCGTGATGCCCGGACGCGCACCGTTCCGGCATCTCGTCTACCCCGTCCCGGTGCCAGGCGGCCTCGGCACGCACCTGACGCTCGACCTCGCCGGCCAGGTCCGGTTCGGCCCGGACGTGCAGTGGACGGACCGGGTCGAATACTCGTTCGATGAATCGCGCGCGGCGAGTTTCTACCAGACCATCCGGCGGTACTATCCCGGCCTTCCGGACGGAGCGCTCGCGCCGGGGTTCACCGGCGTGCGCGCCAAGATTGCGCCGGTCGGCGCCGCTGCGCCCGACTTCGAGATCCAGGGCCCGGCGGAGCACGGGGTGCCCGGGCTGGTGAACCTCTACGGGATCGAGTCACCCGGGCTGACCTCGGTGCTGGCGCTGTCCGATTACGTCCGGCGCGTCGCCGGCTGCTGAGCGCGGCGGCGGAGCGGCTCACAGTCAGGCTGCGTCCCCGGGAGCCTCGCGCGCGAGGGCGGCGAGCGAGCGCAGCCGTTCCTCGCGCGCGAGCATCGCCTCGGTCGGCCGGATCCGCAGCGTATCGAAGAGGGCGTGCAGCCGGTGCACCCAGTCGTGGCGCAGCGCCGCGTTGCACACGTTGTCGCGGCGGATGCGCTCGATCCTCCGCGGATTGGCGTCGATCGCTGCCATGATCTCGCCTGCGTCTGGCGAGTCGAAGGACAGGCGAATGACCGCGTCCTGCCAGTCGAACTGCCTGCGGAACTCGTCCGATCCGGGCGGCTCGCCGAGCAGTACCGCCCCTGCCGCCACGCCTTCGTAGAAGCGAGACGAGATCTCCTCCTTGCCACCGACGATCTCGGGCTCGTTCACCCGCGAGCGATTCGCCACGTAGTAGCGGCTCCGCTTGAGCAGGTTCGCCAGCAGCAGTCGGTGCTCGCTGGCGTTGCCCACGCTGAACGTCATCTGCCTTCCGCCCTCGCCGCTCGCGCGTACGGTGTCGTAGTAATAGAAGATGCGCCCCTCGCGCGCGAGCCGGAGCAGCGCGGCGTGCGTAACCGGAGATCGCCTCCCGATGTTGCAGACGTCGATGGATCGCCACGGCGGACTGGGATAGGGCGCGAAGCGGAGCACGTCGACCGCGAGCGGCAAGTAGGTGCAGGGCCGGCCGACGATCCGCGCCACGTCCTGGGTCGGGTGGTACGAAGCGAGGAAGATGTGATCGAAGTCCACGAGCAGCTCGAGCAGATACTCCGGGATATCGTAGTCCCAGACCTCGCTGATGAAGCAGGCAGCCACCCGGCAGCGCTGGCGCCAGTCGGGCACCGCGTGGAGCGCGAACAGCTCGTAAGCGTTGTTGAAGACCGGAAGAAAGAGGTCGTAGTCTCGGGTGAGCGCGGTCGCGCCGAGCCGGGGCACCATCGCCCGCGCCAACCGCCGCGAGCGCGTCGCCAGCCGGCCGAGCTTGTACATCCGCCTGGCGAATTCCAGCGGCTGGTCGTTGGCGACTTCCACCCGGTCGGCGCCGGTCACCTCGGCGACGACGTCTTCCAGCTCGTAGGGCAAGCAGAACGCGACCAGGTCGTGGACCCGGCGCATCGAGAGCTGCAGCACGCTGCCGCCGCTGCCTCGGACCAGCTGGCCGACGGTGACCACTAGAAGACCGCCTTGCGGCAGTAGAAAGCTTCGGCGAAGCCCTCGGGCGCGACGCATTCCATCCCGCGAATGCGCGCGAGCGCTCGGAACAGGTCCGCGTTGAACCAGGGCTTGACCGCCTGGGTGGGGAAGTGCTCGAGCACGAGTGCGATCTTCCTCTCCAGCCCGGCCGCGGCCAGCGGCGAGAAGAAATTCGGCGCCCCGAGGTCGCCGTCGTACTTCGGGATCTCGTACTCGAGGATCAAGTGGTTGCGCCAGGTGTTCCAGGTCAGCTCGGAGACCAGCCGGTGGTCCTGGTGCAGGTCGTGCCGGTAGTGCGTGAGGATCAAGTCGGGCGAGTACTCCCGCTTGAGCGCCTCGAACTCGTCCTTCACCGCCGCTCCGGAGTGCGGCAGATAGCCGTCGCGGTGCTCGCGCACCATCACCTCGGCCTTCCTCGCCCCCTGGAGAAAAGCGGCCGCCGAGGCATGCGCCTCCCGTGCCCGCTCGGCGGTGGAGCAGAAGACGACCCAGCGCACCTCCAGATCGGAGCGCTCGCCGAGAAACCGCAGCAACGTCCCGCCGCAGCCGATCTCGATGTCGTCGCAGTGCGCCCCGAGCGCCAGCAAGCGCCGCGGCCCGCCTTCCGCGAACAGCGGGGCCCTCTGCATGATCAGCGGGCCGCGTCCGGCGAATGGTTCTTCCACACTTCCCAAGGAACCTGGCCGCGCGTGTACAGGTCCTCGAGCAGCTGCTTGTCCTTGAACGTGTCCATGCACGCCCAGAACCCGTCGTACTTGTAGGAGAGCAGCTTGCCCGCGGCGGCGAGGCGCTGGAAGGGCTCCTGCACGAGCTCCTCGCCTGGCTTCATCCACTCGAAGATCTCCGGCCGGAGCACGAAATAGCCGCCGTTGATCCGCATCCCGCAGTCCTTGACGTGCCGGATGCTCCGCACCCTTCCGTCGTCTTCGAGGCTCACCAGGTGGTAGCTGGCGTAGGGCGCGACGCCTGCGAAGCAGGCCACCGATTCTGGCCGCTTCTTCATGAAATCGACCATCGCGGGCAGCGGGAGGTCGGAAACGCCATCGCTATAGTTAGCGAGGAACATCTCCTCGCCACTCAAGTACGGCTGGACTGCTTTGAGGCGCGAGCCGATGTTCGAGCTGAGGCCAGTGTCCACGAAGGTGATCTTCCAGTCGTCGATGTCGCTGGCGAGAAGGTCCACCTTCTTGCCGTTCCCGCTGAGGATGAAGTCGTTGGAGACGGTCTCGTCGTACTCGAGGAAGTATTTCTTGATCGAATCGCCCTTGTAGCCGAGACAGAGCACGAATTCCTTGTGGCCGAAGTGAGCGTAATAGCGCATCACGTGCCAGAGAATCGGACGATAACCGACCGGCACCATGGGCTTGGGAACGGACTCCGAGTACTCGCGCAGCCGCATCCCGAGTCCGCCGCAGAAGATCACCACTTTCACGTCACGACCTCCTGAACTCCCGCCGCCGCGCGGCGGCCCGCCCCTTGTTTCAGGTGCTCCTCCAGCCAGCTCTCGCCGCGGAAGTGCCGGTACTGCTCGGCCCGCAGGGCATCGGCGATGCGCCCTTCGGGCAGCTCGACGTCTGCGTAGGTCAGCACCTGGTCTCTGGGGATGTCGCGCTTCAGCCTGCACCCCTCGACGAGTCCCTCGGGCAGGTAGCGGCTTGCGCACATCTCTTCGGCATTCACGGCCTCGCCGTAGGTCGTGTACATGCCGTACTCGTCGAGCACCTCGCCGGCCTTGAGATCGCGCTTGGCGACTGCGCACACCTCCACCATGGGGCCGCCCAGCGGCGGCGCCAGCTCGTCCTGGAAGAGGACGACGCGCGCGATCGAGAATGGCGTCTCGAAGTGAACCAGGTGGTACGGGGTCCAGAATGGATAAAGTGGCCCTTCGCCCATCTTGTAGAGGTTCAGGTAGTGCCGCTGCTTCGGGTCCTCGTGCTCGGCGAGCACGAACACCTTGATGAGCGGCGGGCCCACCGTGTAGTCCACGATGCCGCCGAGCGCGCGCAGCTCGTCGATGTCGTACAGGTTCTGGATCTCCAGGATGGAGCCGTCGTACTTGAGCCCGCGCGACATGCCGCGCGAGCGCACCTTGAACCCGGTGGCGTTGGCGACGATCGACTCCTCGAAGCTGATCTTCGAGCCGTCGGCGAACGAGGTGACCATCGCCGCGTTCTGGCCCCAGCGCTCGGCCCAGCCCTTCTGGGTGGTCGGGTTGCGATACGGATCCTGCAGGCCCTTCACGTTCCCGACGACGCGCGGGATGAGGCCCATGCCCTTGACCCAGCGCACCAGGTTCATCTGCACCCCGGGCTCGTCGCCGTCGCAGCAGGAGAGGATCTGCCCGTGCTTGCGCCCGTAGACGCGCAGGATGGGACCGATGGTCGCGTCGACCTCGGCGTTCATCAGCACCACGGACTTCCGGTGCGCGAAAGCTTCCAGGATCACGCGGGCGCCGAACTCGACGGAGCCGGTGACGTCGATGACGACGTCGATCTCGGGCGAGCGGCAGATCGTGTACGGGTCTTCGGCCACTGCGGGAAGTCCGCGCCGGACCGCCTCGTCGAGGCTCGCCTGGCTGGAAACCGACCTCGCGTCCTCGCAGCCCGCGTAACGGTAGACCCCGAGCGCCCGCTCCGGCTTGCGGTTGTAGATCGCGGACATCCGCATGCCGGGCACGCTGTGGACTATCTGGTTCGTGAGCCCCTGGCCCATGAATCCCGCGCCGATCATGCCGACGCGGATCGGCTTGCCCTGCTCTTCCCTGGCTTTCAGAGCCTTGTCCACCAGAATCATGATCGCCTCACGCTCTCATCCTCTGCCTCACCTCTCGCTCGACCTCCGCCAGGTGCTTCCAGGCGGAGTCCTTGGGCGAGATGACGGTGACCGGCAGAGGCCACTTCAACCCCAGGCGCGGATCGAATGGAGAAAGCCCGCCTTCGCTGCCGGGCGCGTAGGATTCGCCCACCTGGTAGCTCGTCTCGGTCGCGTCTTCCAGGGCCTGATACCCGTGCGCGAAGCGTTCGGGCACGTACAGGGCCCGGTGCCCGTCGGCGCTCAGCTCCAGGGCGATGTGCTGCAGGAACGTCGCGCTCTCGGGCCGCAGGTCCACGATGACGTCGAGGATCGCCCCGCGGGTGGCGCGGACCAGCTTCGTCTCGGCGTGCGGCGGATATTGGAAGTGCATGCCTCGCAGCGTGCCCTTCCTCTTGTTGAACGCGACGTTCGCTTGCGCAATCACGGGCTTGAGGCCGTGTTCGGCGAACTCCCGCTGACAGAAGGCGCGGGCGAAAAAGCCGCGCTCGTCCTCGCGCCTTTCCACGTCGACGATGAAGGCACCCTTCAACCTGGTTTCGGTGAAGATCACGGTCTCTTTCCCGCCGGGAAGCGCCCGGCTCGCGAGACGAACAGGCTCACGCCGCCACCGGCTCCGAGAGCCAGCGCAAGTCGGGCCCGAGGTTTCCCACCCGCATGAGCTGCTTGAGCTGATCGATACGCCGGAACCGCGGACCCTCGAAGTCCTCGAGCTTCAGGCCCACGGTCTTGCATGCTTCGTAGACCTGCCGGGCGCCCTTCCGCGCGTCCCACTGGGGCTCGAACGACGGCAGCAGGCGGCCGATCTTGGAGAAGTCGGCGCGATAGTTTCGCTTGTCCGGTCCCGCATCGCGAGCAAAGGCGATCTCGCAGCCGGGGACGGTCTCCTTGACGATCTCGGCGATCTCCCGGATGCGGTAGTTCTGATCGCTCCTGCCGACGTTGAATGCCTGCGCGTGGACCGTCTCACGCGGCGCGGAGAGAACGGCGAGGAAGGCGCGGCTGATGTCCTCGATGTGGACGATGGGCCGCCAGGGCGACCCGTCGCTCTTCAAGAATACCTTACCCGAGGTGAAGGCCCAGGCGACCAGGTTGTTGAGCACAACGTCGAACCGCAGCCGGGGAGAGACGCCGTAGGCCGTGGCGCAGCGCAAGAAGGTGGGGGAGAAGGAGTCGTCCGCCAGCCGCGAGACGTCGCGCTCGACCCGCACCTTGGACTCGCCGTAAGCGGTGACCGGATTGAGTTGCGCCTCCTCGTCCACCGGCGCGTCGCCCGCCGCGCCGTAGTTGCTGCACGAGGACGCGAAGGCGAATCTCCGCACTCCCGCCGCCTTGGCCAGTTCGGCCAGCCGCACCGAGGCGAGGTGGTTGATCTGGTAGGTGAGGCCGGGGTTCAGATCGCCCAGCGGATCATTCGACAGCGCCGCGAGGTGGACCACCGCATCGAACCCACGCAGGTCGGGGACCTGGATCTCGCGCACGTCCTTGCAGAGGGTCCTGATCGACTCGCGCCACGGACCGAAAGTGGAACGGCGGTACAGGTCGGTGTCGACGCCGACGACGTCGTTGCCCGCGCCAGCGAGAAACGGCCCCATGACCGTTCCGATGTAGCCGCGACTTCCGGTGAGAAGGATCCTCATCGCTCTCGCTCCTGAAGACGGGATGGTGGCTTGCTAGGAGCGTACTCATAACTGCAGGAGTGTATGCACGGTTGCGCGGTGAACACGGACCCCAAGCGTTCAGTGGAGCGACCGGCGCAGCGCCGCCTACTATCCGACAGATGATCTGCCGGAGCCCCCTCGAGTGCTTCGTCGGTCGTTCAGGCGAGGACCTGCCTCCCCGCCGGAGAGGGTTGCCGGCGGTCTCCGCTGGCATGACCATGGAGGCAATGAAGCCCCCACGCCGTGCGCACACGACGGTCAGCCTGTTCGGAAATTTCGGCACGCACAACCTGGGCAACGAATACACGCTGCAAGCCATCATCCACAACGTCCACAAGTACCTGCCGCACGCGAAGGTGAACTGCATCTGCACCTCGCCGCGGGAGGTGACGGCGAGCCACCAGGTTCCCGCCTTCCCGATCTCGGATCGCCTCGTCAAGGCCCCCGCCGGCGAAGAACGGCGCGGCGGGAACGGCGCCGTCGCGAAATTCATCCGGCGGCTCCTGGTCCGGCTACCCAGGGAGCTGGCCAGATGGGTCGAGGCATTCCGGACGCTCAAAGGCACCCGCATGCTGGTGATGACCGGGACGGGGATGCTGGGGGATTTCGGAATCGGCCCCTTTGATTTGCATTACGAAATCCTGAAGTGGTCCCTGCTGGCGAAGGCGCGAAGGTCCAAGTTGCTGTTCGTCAGCGTCGGCGCCGGGCCCATCGCGCATCCTTTGAGCAGGATGATCGTCCAATGGGCGCTCTCGTTGGCCGACTACCGGTCGTACCGCGACGATTTTTCGAAGCATTACCTGGCGAGCATCGGGTTCGATACGCAGAACGACTTCGTGTATCCGGATCTGGCTTTCAGCCTGAAGCCCGAGCTCCCCGCGCCGTCGAGGCGAAACGGGGGCGGCCGCGTGGTTGGCCTCGGTTTGATGGACTACTACGGCAACGATCCCACGGGGAACTCCAGCGAGGCCACGTATCAGCAGTACCTGGAGAAGGTGACGACGTTCCTGGCCTGGCTCCTGGAGCGCAAGTACACCGTCCGGCTGCTCATCGGAGACGCGACTTACGACACGCGCATCAGAGGGGACGTGGTCAAGAAGCTGCAAGAGAGAGCGTTTCGGTACGACGAGCGGCAGATCGTGGAGGAGCCGGTTGGTTCGGTCGAAGAGCTCATCGACCAGCTGGCGGCGACCGACGCCGTGGTGGCCACGCGCTTCCACAACCTCGTGCTGGCCTTGATGCTCAACAAGCCGGTCGTGGCGCTCTCCTACCACGAAAAGATCGCCTCCCTGATGGCGGGAGCGGGCATGGCGGAGTACTGCCAGAGCATCCATGATCTGGAAGTCGACTTGCTAGTCCAGCAGTTCGTAAAGCTCGAGCAGAATTCCCAGATTCTCAAGTCGTCGCTAAAGCAGACGGTGGAGAAGTACCGGGAGACGCTGGACCGACAATACGTGCGCATCTTCCGCGACGTGGTCGAACCGGAGCAACGCCCCCATGGTCGAAAGGGTACTGGCACGGATGGCTAGCTTGCAGATCCTGGGAAGATCCCCCGTGGGCGCGTACCTGCGCCTGAACGAGTGGATCTGGGATCGCCTGCCCCGATCGGTGACGGCGCGCCGCCCCGTCCGTTCGTTCGGCCACCTGGTCCACTCGTTGGTCCGCCTGCAGGATCGCCAGATGTATCTGGGGACCTTCTTCCTCCGGAACCGCCCCGAGCTCGAACTGATCGGGCGCCTCTCGAAATCGAAGGGGAAAGACCGAGCGGTGAAGATCGCAATCCTCGGCCCCAGCAACGGCGCCGAGGTGTATTCCATCGCCTGGGCAGTCCGTTCCGCGCATCCGGAGGTCGAGCTTCGGATGGAGGCTGTGGACATTTCAGCGGAGGTCGTGGAGGCCGCGCAGAAGGGCGTCTACCGGGTGGGAAGATCCGAGCTGGTGGACGAGCCGATCTTCGATCGGATGACGGCGAAGGAAATGGAGGACATGTTTGACAGGAACGGCGATTGGCTCCGCGTCAAGCCTTGGATCAAGGAGGGGATCGTCTGGCGCGTTGGCGATGCGGCGGATCCCGGCCTCGCCGCTGCCTTGGGTCCTCAAGACATGGTCGTGGCCAACCGGTTTCTCTGTCACATGCGGCCGTTGGAAGCAGAGGAATGCCTGCGGAACCTTGCGCGACTCGTCGCGCCGGGCGGACTTCTCTTCGTTTCGGGAGTCGACCTCGACGTGCGCACGAAGGTGGCGACCGCGCTCGGCTGGAAACCCGTCCCGGACCTGCTCGAAGAGATCCATGAGGGCGATCCCTCGCTCCGGGCGAGCTGGCCTCATCGCTATTGGGGCCTGGAGCCCATCGACAAGGGACGACCCGACTGGATGATCCGGTATGCCTCGGTCTTCCAGCTGGGTGCGAGTCCCCAGGGTCAGGATGGAACGACCGATAGGTTACGCCAAGGTGCCGGCGAGGCTACCAGCGCAGGCCCATCATCTCCGAGTAGAGACCATCGATCATCTCGGGAGTGATCTCCTTGCGCGTTGGACGGTAGAGGCGCGGCGCCCGCCAGCGCAACGCGAGAGGGATCCGGTTTCCGGTGGCGAATCGACGGTCCACCCAGAGGCCCACTGCTCGCGTCGAGCGCACGAGAGCGGCGTGGGCCAGGATCCGGTTCTCCCAGAAGAAGTCCCGGTCCCCGATGTACTGGATTTCGGCGAAGGGAATGCCCCTGTGGTGGATTGGGGTGGCGACCACGTAACATTTTCGCCCGCCCCGGCGGAGCAGGACGTGCTGCGCTACCGGACTCGACGAGAGGTCGCGGTAGATGGCCCGCTCGTCGCCCGTCAGCTCGCTTTCCAGGACCTCGCGCGACCGGGCGATGGAGCCTTCGAGAGCACGCGTCGCCTCGGCGAGGCCCGGCAGCGGCGGCACGATCAGCCGCTCGCTCTCGAGCGGCTGGAAGCCCAGTTTGTGGAAGATCTCGTAAGCTACCGGTGACGGCGTCGGGTTGAGGATGGTGCAATCCCGCAGTTTCAGGATCGGGGTGACGAGCGACAAGCTGGCGTGGCGGTGCTCCTTCACCACGATCCAGGAGGAGAGGCTGCAGACCCGCTCCATGCGGCCCGCCAGCGGTCGGGCGCTGAAGATGGTGCCGAGAAACCCGACCGCCTTCCCCTCCGCGTAGATGGCGTATCCGCGATGGGGGCTGTCCGACCACGGATAGGTGAAGAGCATCCAGCGCCAGTCTTCCTTGGACATCTTCCTCGTCGGGAAGTTGAGGAGCAGGGGATGGATGTCGTCGAAGGCTTCGACGCCGACAGGTCGTACTTCGATTGCCATGGACCACCTTTCTCTGCGTACGTGACGTTGGCTACCTTCGACCCTCGAGCCGAGCGCGCATGAGGGCGGCGAGCGCCCGGCTCGATTCGTCGCCGCGCTCGAGCCATGCAACCACGCGCGCCTGGTCCGTGAGCGAACGGTTCTGGCTGATCTTCCACTTGCCCTCGAGGTGCTCGAGCGCGATCTCGAAGCCTGTGATCGCACCCAGCTTGGCACGCACGAACTCCTCGGGTGCCTGGAGGCGCCAGCCAGTGGCGTCGAAGCGCTTCACCATATCGTCGAGGATCCCGCGCAGTCCGGACTCGTCGACGAGTCGCGACCGTCCGCGCGCGTGCACGACTACGTAATTCCAGGTCGGCACGCTCGGCTGCTCGGTGTACGCGGAGGGCGAAATGTAGCCGTGAGGACCATGGAAGATCGCCAGCACTTCCGTCCTGGCGGCCAGGTGCGCGAGCTGCGGGTTCTCGCGCGCGAGGTGCCCCCGCAGGAGGTCTCGGCCGGCGTCGACGAGGAGAGGAAGGTGGCTCACGGCCACTCCTCCCTCGCCGTGCGTGATCACGGTCGCAAACGGGTACGCCTCCGCATGGGCGAACAGTGCGGCGCGATCGTCGAGGCGAAATGAGTCAGGCAGATACATGCTCGTCCTCGGAGTTGGACACTCGATCTTGGCCAGAGCCTGGATCGAATGCGGTCCCACGGTCCCATACGCCTGCTCGGTGTTTGCCGCTGGACAGCGCCGATCTCGTGCCGCGTTGACCGAATGTCAGGTGCTGCTTAGCTTGGGTACGTCGGTCAAATTGACCTACTACCTTAGGCTCAGGTTGCCCCATGGCGTCGCTCGCCTCCCAATATCGTACCAAACGCGTTTACGAAATCACCGGCTCCGAAGGCCGCCGCCAGCTCCGCTTGAGCGACCGGGTGGTCGAGCTCGGCGAGCGTGAGTTCGACTGGTACCAGAAGGTGGAGGCTTGGCTACCGAGCCTGCGCGGTGTGGCGGACCTCTCCCGCGAGCTGGGGATGGACGAGGCCAAGGTCCCGAGATTCATCGATGCGCTGGAGAAGTCCGGTCTTCTCTACCGCGTCGACGACGCGCCGAAGACGATGACCGGCCTCGAGTTCCACGCCCGCTTCTCGGCGGTGCTCGACAGCTGGCTCAGCCAGGCGTTCGCGCATCCCTTCTGGGAACGGATGATGAGTGGCAGGGGGTCGGCGCGGCTCTTCACGGGCTGGCTGATCGAACTCTACCACTACACCAAGAACGCCAACCGGCACATGCCTCTCTCCTGCGCGCACGCGCACGAGAAGCCGATCAAGCAGCTGCGCGCCAAGCACTATGCAGAGGAGTGGAACCACTATCATTACTTCATGAAGTCGTTGAAGAACCTCGGCTTCACCGAGTCGCAGATCGCCGAGTCGGTGCCGCTACCGATGACGCTCGCGCTCTCGAACTTCATGCGCCAGGCCGCGCGTCAGGACATCCTCGCCTACTCGATCTGCTCGGCGGTCCTGGAAGGCACGACCGTCAATCGCAAGACGTACAATCCTTATTACGACAAATCGGCCGAGCTGTACGGCATCCCGAAAGAAGCGATTGCGCCCATCTACCAGCACCTCGATCTCGACGTGCAGTATCAGCACTCGGATCTCTTCAGGGACATCCTCGAGCACGTGCCCGAGATCCCCGCGCAGCGCGCCTCGGAGATTCTCGATTACGGGCACCAGCTGGTCGAGCACATCTGGCAGTGGACTGAGAACATCGAGAAGTACTACCAGGTCGAGTCGAATCCGGTTCCGCGGCCCCAGTTCGACTTCGCTCGCGACTAGACCGCGAGGGGAGGGACCACCATGCCCACGACCACGCGCGCCGCCGAGTTCCGGACCTCGAAGGATCTTCCGCTCTTGCGCCGCACCACGACGGTTGCGGGCACGAACGGCCAGGTGGTGATCCGCCACCTGAACGAGGAGGTGGTCCTCGAGAACGAGGCCGCCCATCTCTTCAACAAGCTGCGGCCCGAGCTAAGCGGGGCGAGCGCCATCGCCTCGATCGCCGAGAAGGTCGCGGAGAGGCCGGCGCGGGTGCGCGCGCTTCTCGAGCAGCTGGAGAAGGCGGGCGTCGTTTCCTTCCAGGCCGGCGGGAACGAAGGGGCCCTGATGAGCGGCATGGAGTTCTACGAGCTCCATCGCCGGCACTGCAACGCCTGGCTCGAGGATATCTACGTCCATCCGCTCTGGGAGAAGATCACCACTGGGAAGGCCACCCGCGCCCAGGTGCTGGGCTTCGCCTTCGAGAAGTACCACTACATCGAGGCGGCGTTCGAGCACATGGGGACGGCGGCGGCCAACGCGACGCCGGAGATGATGCCGCACCTTGCGCGCCATTTCATCGAGGAATACACGCACGGAGACATCTACCGCAAAGGCCTGCGCACCCTCTTCCCCGACGATGTGATCCTGCGGTCGCAGCCGCTGCCCTCGACGCGCGCCTTGGTGAACTACCTGAACGAGACTGCGCAGCGCAATTCGTTCGCCTACTACTCCGGCAACGAGCTCTTGCAGATGACGGAGAACACTGGCGACCAGAGTGCGGCCGACGCCGTGAACGACTTCTACGACGCCATGCGGAAGCACTATCCGTACACCGACAAGCTCATCGACTCGTTCATCGCGCACACCCGTGCCGATCAGGCGCTGGAGCACCAGGATGCATTCCGCCTGATGTGCAAGAGCGTGCCGCCCCTCACGCGCCGCGAGGTGAACGACGCTCTGAACGTGGCCAGGAACATGGCCGAACATCTCCTGCTCTTCTTGGACGGCATCGACACGTTCTACGCGAAATTCGCCACCGTGCCCCGGCTGCCGTGCGATCCCCTCTCCGAGTAGCGCGACCCGAGCCGTGACCCGCTCGATGGTCGGGCAGCTCAGCTATACCGAGGCCGAGCTCCGTCGCGTGCAGGAGATGGCCGGCGCCGCGCCGCTCCTGGCGCCGGGAGACGTCCGGCACATCATCGACGGCTGCCAGTACCTGGACGAATGGCGGGCGAACTATCGCATCCAGTCGGTGCGCTCGTCGCTGCAGAGTGCGCGCATCACCTGTATCGACGCGGCCATCCTCTCCTACGGCCTTCTCGAGCTCCTCTTCTCCGGCACCAAACGGCGCCTGTTGGCGATCCACCGGCGGGATCCCAAGAAGGACGAGGAGTGCGGGCACTGCGTCACCCTCTACTGGGAGAACGACGGCCGCATCGGCGCGATCTCGAAATCGAGCTTCAAAGGGCTGGGCCACCGCGAGCCCGTTTTTGCCGACGAGGCGTCGGTCGCCGCCAGCTATGCCAGGGCCTACCTCGAGATGGGGTTCCAGCCGCTCTACTTCGGGGTGACTACGCTCGAGGAGGCGGCGCCGGATCTCGACTGGCGCTTCCACCAGGGTGACTTGAACGAGATTTCTACGCGCCTGCAGGCGGCCTACGCTTACGGCTTCGTGGTCGACTATTGAACACGCCATGACGGACCCTCCGGCACGCGACTTTCCAAGCCTCCTCAGCCGGCTGGCGCAGCACGGGCAACGGGCCGCGCTCAGCTTCTATCGCGGCAAGGCGTTGGAAGGGCGCCTCTCGTACGAGGAGCTCGCCGCTCGAGTGGAGGCGCTGGCGGGGGGACTGCACTTCGAACTCGGCGTGCGTGCCGGCGACCGCGTCGCCATCCTCGCGCCCAACCGGATGGAAGTTCCGGTCCTGGCGCTGGCGCTCTTGCGTCTTGGCGCGGTGGTGGTGCCTCTCAATCCCGGCTCGGCTGCCGAGGACTGGACTTACGTCGTCGGCCACTCGGGCGCGAGCGGTCTGTGCGTGACGCGAGAGCTCGACGTCCGCGTTCCGCAGGCCGCCCGACCGCCCTTCACCTTGCACCTCGAGGACGCGTTTGCGATCGCCGGGCAGACACCTCCGGTCCCAGGCCGGCTCGAGGAGCAGATGGCGGTGTTCCTCTACACTTCCGGCACCACGGGCAACCCGAAAGGCGTCGCCCTCCGCCAGCGCAACCTGCTCGCGAATGCCTGGAGCATGGCACGGAACTTCCGCCTCCAGGCGACCACACAGCTGGCGGTGCTGCCGCTCTACCACGCGCACGCCTTCGGTTTCGGCCTGATGACCGCTCTCGCGACCAGCGGGCATCTCGTCTTCACCGAGCGTTTGGAGCCGTTCAGCTGGGCCCAGGTGATCCGTGCGGAATCGGTGGAGGTCTCGAGCGTCGTGCCTTCGCTCTTGCCCGCGCTGCTCGCCGCCGGCGTCACGCGCGAGAAGGTGCCCACCCTGCGCCACCTGATGGTGTCGTCCGCGCCTCTGCCGGGCGACCTGGCGCGCGACTTCGAGGCGCGCACGCAGATCCCGCTCATCCAGGGCTGGGGCCTCTCCGAGTACACCAACTTCGCCTGCTGCGTCTCGCCTGACGAACCGGCCAGCGAACACGCGCGCCTCATGTTCAGTTGGGAAGTTCCGTCGATCGGTCCCGCGCTCGAGGGCACCGAAGTGCGGGTTGTGGACGACAACGGCGCGCCGGTGGAAGAGGGAGCGCGCGGCGAGCTTGTCGTTCGGGGGCACTCGACGATGCTGGGCTACTACCGCGACCCCGAGAACACGGCGCGCGCCTTTGGCGCCGAGGGCTGGCTGCAGAGCGGCGACGAGGGCTTCTTTCGCCAGCACCGAGGGCGGCCCGTCTACTTCGTCACCGGACGCCTGAAGGAGATCATCATCCGCGACGCGGACAAGTACAGCCCGTTGCGGCTCGAGCGCAGGCTGGTCGAGGCGCTGCCCGAGCTGTCCGGGCGTCTGGTGGTGCTGGGTTTCCCGCATCGCGAGCACGGCGAGGAGGTGGGCGCCTACCTGGAGCTCTCCTCGCTCGACGAAGCGCTGCGTGCGCGGCTCTCGGCGGCGATCGAGGCCATGCCGGTGGCCGAGCGGCCCAAAGTGTTGCTCCATGGCGCGCACCCGATCCCGCGCACGCACACCGGGAAGATCCAGCGCCGCAAGATGCGCCCCTGGTTCGCCGCCTGGATCGCGCATCGCGGCCGGACGGTGATCGACGAGCTGCCGGCCGACCGTCCGGTCAGTTCGTGAGCACCATCCGGTAGCGCACGCGGTTCTCGCGCACGCGCTGGAGGGCGGCATTGACGTCGGCCAGCGGCGCGGTCTCCACCTGCGCGGCGATGCCGTGTTCGGCCGCGAACGCCAGCGTCTCGCGGATGGCGCTCCGGCTGCCGATGTCGCTTCCGCAGATGACACGCTGGCTGGCCAGGAGCTGCGCGGCGGGAATCTGCAGGAGGCCGGGCGGCGCGCCCACCAGGCAGAGGATGCCCCCGGGTTTCAGCGTCTGCAGGTAAGTGATGAAGTCCAGGCGCGCCGGCGCGGTGCAGAGAAGGAATTCGAACCGGCCGGCGTTGGCCCGGATCTCGCGCACGCTGGTGGAGGAGACGACGTGCCGCGCGCCCAGGCGCTCGGCCGCCGCGCGCTTGTCCGGCGACGAGGTGAACGCCGTCGTCTCGCAGCCCATGGCGCGGAGGAACTGGAGCGCCAGGTGCCCGAGCCCGCCGATCCCGATCACGCCCACCTGCGCTCCGGCAGCCACGCCCCAGCGGCGAAGCGGAGCGAACACCGTCACGCCGGCGCACAGGAGCGGCGCTGCCGCAGCCGCCTCGAGCGATTCCGGCAACGGGAACACGAACCGGCCGTCGAGGCGAATGCGGCGGGCAAACCCGCCCATGTGCCCGACGCAGGTCGCCTCCTGCCGCGCGCAAAGGTTCTCGTCACCGGCCCGGCACTGCTCGCAGTCGAAGCAGGCCGATCGCTGCCAGCCCACGCCCACCCGCTGGCCGGCGGCGAGCCGGCAACGGTCGCCGGCGGCCGTGACCGTGCCGACGATTTCATGGCCTGGCACCAGCGGGTAGGGGCTCGAGGACCAGTCGTTGTCGATCAGGTGGAGGTCGCTGTGGCAAATCCCGCAATGCGAGATCTGGACCTCCACGTCCTGAGGCCGAATCGCCGCCGGCTCGTACTCGTAAGACAGCAGGGACTGTTTGGCCGCGAGCGCGGCAAAGGCGGAGAACTTCACTGTGCCGGTCGGATGCCGGTCGGTTTCTTCAAATCAAGACTTGACCGGTTACCCGTCGGCGAGAACGCCGCGCGGCCGGACCGGCACCTCCAGCTTGCGGACAGTCAGCTTGAACTCACCCTCGTTGGCGACGGCCTCCGTTTTCTCCTCGGCCTGCTCCTCGCCCTCGTCGTCGGCTTTCTTGAGCTTCTCTTCTTCGTTCATGTTCGTTCTCCCGCTCCGACGGTTGACTGCTGCTTCAAAGTCCGCGCCATGTCCAACAGGTCCCCAAAGGTCTTGATCGCGCCCAGCTCAAGGCCCATGTCCACCACGTTCACGCCGAATTCGTCGCCGAGACGCAAAGCCAGCGAGACAAGCGAGAGGGACTCGATGGCCAGATCGTTCTGGAGCGAGAGCCGCGCTTCCAGAGGCCGCCCCTTGGGGACCGACTGCGCATATTCAAGGACGAGTCGCTCCACGCGCAGCTCCATCGTCTCTTCGACCATCGAAAGCAGTAAACTAGGCACTGCGTGGTGGATCGCAAGCCCGCTGTAACTTTCTTCAGGTTCAATGCATCTTTTCATTCAAATGTGGCGCACCGCGCTGCTGCGTCTTGCTCCGGAATGGCTATTCTCCCGCAGCGGCCGTCCGCCTTCTCGACTGCCATGGTGTGAGGGAGGCTCATGGAGCCGATCGAGATCCGATCCGCGTCCGGGAGCAAGCAAGCGATCCATTTCGGCGCCAAGGGACGCCCGCTGTTCGGTTTCTATCACCCGCCCAAGCCCGGCTCTTGGCGCGCCGTCGGCGTCGTCCTCTGCCGGCCGATCGGAACCGACCAGACGCGGTCGGATCGGGTGTACCGCCACCTCGCCGAGCGGCTGGCGGCAGCCGGTTTCGCCTGCCTGCGCTTCGATCTCTTCGGAACCGGCGATTCGGGCGGTGACGAGCGGACAGAAGGCCTCGTGCACGCCTGGCTCGACGACGTTGCCCTGGCGGTGGCCGAGCTTCGCGCCCGCTCGGGGGCCCGGACCATAGCGCTCTTCGGGCTCCGCCTCGGAGCGACGCTGGCGTTCGTGCATGCGGCCGAGCGAGGCGACGTCGACGCGCTGGTGCTCTGGAGTCCGTGGGTCTCGGGGGCGAAGTTCGTCGACGAGGTCACGAAGCTGCACAAGCTCTACCTGAGCGTCGAGCCCCAGATGACCGCCGCCTTCCCGTCGCGAGCCGACGGGGAAGAGGCGCTCGGCCTCTTCTTGCCTCGCGCGCTCATCGAGGACCTGTCGAGGATCGATCTCCTCCGCACGGCCCGCCGGCCCGCGCGGCGCACGCTCTTCATCGACGGCGGCAACGTCGCAGGCCGCGACGCGCTCATGTCCCACCTGGGGGAGCTCGGCGCGGAGCCGGAGCTGCGCTCGCACACCGGGCACAAGTTCCTCATCACGATCTCGCACGGGGCGCTCTTGCCCGACGAAGTGATCGACTCGATCGTCGGGTGGCTGACGGACGTGTATCCGGCGACCAGCGAGTCGCCCAGGCCGGAGCCGCGCGCATCCGGTCCCGCGCCGGCGGGCGAGCGCTCCATCCGGATCGGCGCGGAGCAGCCGCTCTTCGGAATCCTCACTCCGGCCGATCCGCGTCGGGCGAGGCCGGGTCGCCCTCCCATCTTGATCAGCAACGCAGGCTCGGTGAACCGCGCCGGGCCGCACCGCCTCTACGTGAAGATGGCGCGCAGGTGGGCGGAGCTCGGGTTCGACGTGCTGCGCATCGATCTCTCGGGCATCGGCGACAGCCCCGTCGGACCGGGCGCGCGCGAGAACCTGACATATCCGCCCGGCGCTCTCGAGGACCTGGACAAGGCCATCCGTGCGCTCGGGTCCGAGCGGGTGATCGTGGTCGGTCTCTGCTCGGGTGGCGACTACGCCTTCCAACTCGGCGCGCGCGAGCCGAGCGTGGCGGGCGCGTGCATGCTCAACCCCCGCACCTTCTGCGTGCTCGATCTGGCCGCCGTCGATTCGGCCGATGATGCGCCGCCCAGCACGCCCGTCGGCGAAGTGCCACGCACATTGCGTCGGATGGCCGACCGCGGTGTCGACACGCTCCTGGTCGTGAGCCGCAACGATCCGGGGGTCGCCTACGTCGACGCCCACGCTGGCGACGCAATGCGCGAGCTCGCCTCCGTGTCCGGCTTCCGGCGGGTCGACTTCGGAAGCGCGGACCACACCTTCACGCCCATCGCGGCGCAGGAGCGTCTGAACGACGTGGTGATGGAGCACCTCCTCGCGCGCTACTGAGCGAGGGGCGACGCGGGCTCCAACCACGCTTCCCGCCAGAAGAGATATTCGTGTTGCGTGCAGAAGCGCAGCAGCTCACCGGACGCATCGACCCCTTCCAAGGCGATGCAGGGCGTCTTCATCTCCAGGATCCGGCCGTTCTTCTCCAGGATCCGTTCGATCCGCATCGCGACCCGGTACCGCTGGCCGCAGTGCTTCACCATCTCTTCGTCGAAAGACAACCCGCGGTTCCGGTTCTTCTCGTCGAGCGTCGCTACGATCTCGTCGTCTTCCAGCACCCGCACCATGTCGCCGGGAGCGAACCCGTGCGTCACCAGCGGCGTCCTCTTGAGCCTGCCGCGCGCCAGGGGCGGGTAGCCCGAGCCCCCCCGCAGCCGCTGGATCTTGTTGAAGAGCCGGGTCAACATTGCCACGCAGAACGCCGCTAACGTCACGTTCCCGCTGAGGAGCGGTTCCAGGTCCTGCCGGAGATCCCAGCGGCTCATCGGACTCGAAGCCCCGGTCAGCTCCGTGAACTGACAACTGTGGCAGGAAGGCGCTGCAGGTCCGGCCAGGACCGTCAACGGCAAGCGCGTGGTGTCGGCCTCTCCATCTCCATGGCTATTGCGCTGCCCCGGGTCGTCGCGGACCGGTTTCAGCCACGCCGTCTTCCACAGAAGATAGCACGAGGCTTGACATCCGCCGTGAGCGCCGCCGTCGCATCGCAGCCCCGCGACCAGGACCGTATCCTCGAGCCGTCTCAGTCTCCAGCTCCGGCCGAAGTCGAGGATCTTGTCCACGCAGCGAAAGACGCGGATACGCCGGCCGCAGAACCTGCCCATTTCCGGCATGAACGGCAGCCCGTCGAGACAACCCGACTCGTCGAGGGTGCTCTCGATCTCCTCGAGAGGCCGTATTTCCACCAGGTCGCCGACCAGTGGATGGGACGTTCCTGACGCGAGTCGGAAGAGCCGGCGAACCCGGAGTCCCCAACCGAATTCCCCGCGGCTCACGGCCTCGGGATCCCTGCTGGCGTTCAGATCGAGAAAGAGATCCCGGCGTCCTTCTGCCCGGCGCTTGCTCCGAACCAAGGTGACGGCCCCTGCCAGGGCCACGCACCCGCTCGCCAGCCCAACCAGCCACCCGGCGCCTTCGACGAGGGCCCTGGAAAGACCTGTCAGGTCGCGCGCGGCCACGAGGGTGAGCCCGATGACGAGGGCGCCGGACGAAGCGGCCAGGACGGTGGTCTTCAGATAGCTCGCGCTACTGGGATGCATGTCCCTCACCGCCTCGGCACGCAATATCCAGGCAAATTGTAGCAAGCAGGCGTGCCGCGCAAGCCCGGCGCTTCACCCCTAAGGCCCCGACTTGAATGCCACCGCGATCGCGAACCAGCCCGAGGTCGGGGGATGGCTGGTCTGGTGCCAGCCGAAAGAGAGCTGGCTGGTGTCGGAGTTGTAGATGTGGGCAGTGCCGTCGCCCATGTCCATGAGTGAGCTGTCGGTCTCACCCGCGTAGTAGACGTGATCCGCTACGTAGCCGGCGCCAATCATGCTCGTGGGCGGTCCGGTGTACTCGTTGACCAAGCCGATGACGAGGCCGTGGGCCGTGGACGGCGTGATGAGGGGAGCATTGGTGATGTCGTCCCCGGCATGGGCCTGCGCTCCGGTGGCCTCGGTGAATTTGTCGAAAGGCGCCGTCGAGGCGCCGGCGATGTCCCAGGCGATGACGATGATTCCGGTGTTGTTGGCCACGTTGAAGGAGATGGTCAGATCGCTGCCTGGGGTCGCGTTGACGGCGTACCAGACCTGCGGGCTGTCCAGGCTTTCCCCCGCCACCTTGGTCCAGGCATTGCCCTTGCTGTCGCGGACGCTGGTGATCGCGTCCTGACCCGTGTTCACCGGCGCGGTCAGCGCCAGCAGGTTCCCCGACGATGGCAGGTTCACCGTGGACGAGCCCGGCCAGGGGTGGAACGTGTGCTGCATGTTCTGGATGCGAATCCCGCTGGCGGGGGCCGTTCCCGCGGCCGCCGCCTTGAAGGCGATGGCGATGGTGTTGAAGTGGTCGGTCCCCGACCCCTGGGTCACCGTGAGCGTCGGGTTGATGGCCGCCGCGGTGGTCTGGATGGTGTACTGGGAGATCGAAGCGAGCTGCCGGTTCGCCGACGCGAGCGTGAAGCCAGCGCCGGCGGTGACGCCGCTGACGGTGCTGGTGAGGTTTCCGAGCGCACCGACGCCCGGGATGGCGATCGCGTGCTGGTAGATGAGGTTCCCGCCGTTCGCGTCGTTGTTCCCTGGCGTGAAGCTGCCGGCGGAGACCGGACTGGCGACGTCGGATGCGCCGCTGCTCCCGTTTGCCGCCGCGGCGGTCGCGATGTTGGTCCACTCCGACACGGTTGCATGGACGTCGTAGATCGAGGCGTCGAAATGGATGGTGATCTTCTGGCTCCCGCCCGCGACACCGAGGGCATAGAAGATGGTGGTCGTCTCGTTGTTGGCGACGAAATCGACGTGCGGGCCCGCCGTCCAGGTGTTGCTCTTGTCGTCGCTGACGAGGATCGTGCGGGTCGGCGAGTAAGCGTTGGTCAGGGCGAGGATGAGGCAGTTGTTGGCGAGCGTGGGGGTGGGGAGGTTGACGATGAAGTCGTTGCCGGCTTCTCCGTCGCGGTTCGTATAGGTGGAGAGGTTCTGTACGAGCGCCGGCCGCGGCGGCGTGACGAATTGCGATGTCGTGGCGCTGGCGGTGTTGGAATACGGCGAGTCGCCGGAGGGATTGGTGGCGCGTACCTGATAGTAATAGGTGGTCGAGGCGCTCAAGCCGCTGTCCGGGTAGCTGACTGCTGTGGCGCCGGCCACCGCGATCTGGGTGAAGCTGACGTTGTCGGTCGAGCGCTCGACCTTGACGCCGGTCTGGGTGGTCGAGGTGTTGGTCCAGGACAGGTTGATCTGGCTGCTGCTCGCCGCCGTGGCCGCGAGGTTGGTGGGGGCGGTAGGCGGCGGCGGCGGAGCGCTCGCCGTCTGCTTGAATGCGACCATCTGCATGACCCAGGGTCCCGGGCCTCCCAGAGGTGCGCTCGAGCCGTAGCTTCCCGCGGTGGAGACGATCCGATCCTCGGCGATGTCTCCGTCGGGTGTCGTGATCACGCGGTTCGTCCAGCCGCTGCCGGCGCCCCTCGTCCAGGTCGCCACCGTATTGGCAGCGAAGAGCAGATCCGGCGACGTGGTCGTGGCCACAGGCGGCGTGCTGCTGGTCGAGGTGCTGCCCGTCGCAGAGGCGGTGACGTCCACCGGGCTGAGCTGATCCATTCCGCCGTATTCGAGGATCCGGATGTCGGGATAGAGCGCGGCCGCAGTGAACGACACCCTGACGGTGTTGGCGCCGGCGGCCGCCGCGACGATATTCTTCGCGTAATAGATGGACTGCGTCAGCGCACCCGGTACCGCCGCCGGGCCCACCGCCAATTGGTAGGCGTTCCCCTTGGTATCCGTGACCGAGGAGACCCGCGACGTGGTGTCGTTCCAGCCCACAACCACCACGTTCAGGTTTCCGGCCGACTGCGTTGCCTTGAACGGTACGCTCACGGTGGACACCGATGACTGCGGCGTCGCGTAATTCAGCTGAACGAAAGCGATGGAGACCGCCTGCTCGACGGAGCTGAACGTGCGTTCGTCCGAGCGGCCGCAGGCGCCGGCGGCCAACAGAGCAGTGAGAAGGAGAAGAGCGCTGCGGCGCTCCGGCCCGTGGACGCGATGCGCTATCGCAGATGGATGATTGGACATCAGTGCTCCCACGCCCGCGACACGCGCTCACCCCGCGGGCATCGCGGCAATGCACGTATACCCTCCCTCGCCGGAATGGAAGTCTGCACTTTAGCCGCCAGCGGCTAACCTCGATCGGCCGTCTCGACCACCAACGCCCAGTCGTTCGTGCCGGCCGCGTTCGCACCCGGCGTCTGCAGCTCGACCGCTTTCGAGGCGGGCAGCAGCCCGGCGGCGGGCGACCAGACGCCGCTGACCGGGTCGTACCAGCGAGCGCGGGAGGGGCCGCGCATGCGCGACAGGTCGACGGAAAAGCTGCGCGACCCGCTGCCGGTGGGCGGGACGTAGACCACCAGGAGATCTCCCTCTCGCGTCGCCGCGGCCGCGATGCGCCTCTGACCCCAGAACTGCCAGGAGCCAATCAATCGCGGCAGGCCGGAGGCCGGGCCCGCGGGCACCAGGCGATGCCAAGGCAGCCGTTCGAAGAACGCGTGCAGGTGCAGCGCCTGGAACGTTCCTTCGGAATCGAGCTCGGCCGACCAGGACGAGACGGCGTGGTCCACGTCGCCGTATTCCAAGGCGTACACGCCTCGCGCGCTCTCGCACATCCACAGGAACGTATTGCTCCAGAAGACGCCCGAGCCGCCGGAGAGCATCGTCCACCACCACGCTTTGCGGAATGGCTGCGTTCTCTGGTCCGGATGCTCGTGCTCGTAGTCGCTTTCGAGCAGATAGACGGGCCGCGCCGGCTCCACGTCGTACGCGCGGGCGGCGTGCCCCTCTGGTCGACGAGATGCCTTCCGCCCGGTGCGACCGACAACGGGTATTGGTATGACCGACCGCGGCTTCGGACGATGAGCGTGACGGCGCGGCGATCCCGCTTCCCGTCGGCCGCCGCGGCGAGCGCGACGGTACAGGGACCGGCGGCAATCGCCGTGAACGTCGTCGAGAGAGCGCCGGGATCCCTGAAGGCACCGCAACCCGAGGGAACCGCGCTCCAAGCGAGGGCCACCGCCGCAGGTGGATCGGCGGTCCGTGCCTGCAGGAGCATCCGATCGCCCTGGACCACCGAGCTGCGGGGCGCAACGATCTCCCCGAGGATCGGCCGGCCCTCCTTCGCTTGCTGCGTGCCCGCGAGCAACACGGTCGCATCGAGCAAGGCAGGAAAGCCCCGGTCGCAGGTCACCGAGAAGGAGGCCGCGCCGATGCGGATCCCTGCCCCATCGAACGCCTCGATCGCGATGGTGTGCGCACCCGGCCGGACCGGAATCGAGCCGGTGAGCTCGGCCGGCGCGAGGCCCGTCCGCAAGGTCAGGGCCGCGCCGCCGGTGTCTGCCGAAGCAGTGACGTGGCCGGCGCGGGGGAGGCTTGGCCAGAGACGGACCGTGACCGCGATCAGGCTGCCCGGGTACTGCGGAGGCGGAGCGGACCGGCAGCCGAACGAGAACGCGAGCACCGCGAGTCCGACGGCCGGTCGCCGATCCACTGGCGCATGCTGCCACGGCCCCGCGGTGGCCGCACATGGCCGCGGGATGACGCGCACCCTCTTGCGTGCTTTCATGCCGCCGCCGTGGGGTTCCGGAGATGAAGAGGACCACGACCGTCGTCGCGGCTCTCGCGGGCATCGCGGCACTCGGCGCGCTCGCGCTGGCCTCCGGATTCGCGAAGCGCGCCGCGAAGCGGGCGCTCCGCCACTGGAACAGCCGCAACCGGTTCGCGATGAGGGTGGTCGAGAGCCCGTTCGCGCACCTGGCCGCGTCGCAGGTCGGATACGGCCCATCGATGTCGAAGCAGTTCAGCTCGGCGAAAGAGTTCGGCGGATTTCGCGCCACCCGCGAGCGGGACGGCGCCGTGGTCTTCGTCGGAGGGGCGCCCGTACGAAGCTTGAAGACCGACCTTCTCGGGGCCATCGACAAGGTCTGGATCGGAGACCTCTCGGGGCTCGATGCGCCGGGCCGATACCGGATCGACGCCGACAACGGCGACACCAGCTTTCCGTTCGAGATTGGCCCCCAGGTCTTCGACCAGCCGGTAAGAGCGGTGCAGCGCTGGTTCTATTATCAGCGCGCCTTCACCGCGATCGATGCGGCGCACGCGGAGGGTCCTTGGGTACATCCGAGCGATGCCGAGAAGGCTCCTCCCGGCGTGCGGATGGGCTGGCACGATGCCGGCGACCTGTCGATCTACAGCGCATCGTTGAACACGGCCCTGTTCTGGTTGCTCGAGGCCTACAGCGACTTCCGGCCGGCTGACGATGCCACCAACATTCCCGAATCGGGCAACGGCGTGCCCGACCTGCTCGACGAGGCGAAATGGGGCCTGGAGTGGCTGCTGTCCGTGCAGGACCCATCGGGAGGCTTCCGGAACGTCACCTGCCAGGAACAGTACGGCGCCTACGGCACCAACACGCCCAACAGCGTTCCGCCGTACAAGCCGGGGGAGGTGGGCACGCTCGCAACGGCTCGGGCCGTGGGGAACCTCGCGTACGCCTCCACCATCTTCCGCGCATACGATCCGGGGTTCGCGGATCGCTGCCTGCAGGCGGCAGCGCGCGGCTACGGCCACCTGAAGCAGCATTGGAGCGAGAACAGCGACGGTCCGACTTGCCCCGCTTACCGGGCCGACGGCAACGCGGAGCTCGGCCGTCACGCGCGCATGTTCGCCGCGGCGGGAATGCTGCTCGCCGCCGGAGAGTCGCGATTCCGCGACGATTTCGAGGAGAGCTTCGTCGACCTGCAGTACGACCCGAGCTACCACCACCTCAACGGGTTCGCCGCGCAGCTCTACCTGCGCGCGCCGGCGGGCAATCCCGCGCGCAAGCGCGAGCTGCGCGATCGGCTACGCGCGCTCGCGGCTTCTTCCCGCGGGGACGGCGAAAAGCATCCCTTCGGATGGGCGACGCGCTACCACTGGGGATCGATCGGCGCCGCTTTCACGCGCAGCGGCTCCTACAACGTGAAGGCTTGCCTGGACGATCCCTTCGCGAACGCCGCCGACTGCAACCAGGCGCTGGCGAACGTTCACTACGCACTCGGGCGAAATCTGCTCCAGCTCTGCTACGTGAGCGGGCTCCCCGGGACGACTCGCAGCCGTTCGTGGGCCTTCCACCATTGGCTGGCGGCGCTGCGCGCAAGGCCGCACGATTTTCCCGGCATGGTCGCAGGCGGACCGAATCCCGCGCCCGATCCGAACGACGGTTCCAAACCGGATGGCTGGCCGGTCCCGGTCTGGGGCTACTGGGGCGACCCCGCGTTCCCCCGCGACGGTTCGACACCGCTGGACGGCCGCTACACCGACAACGACAGCTGGTCGACCAATGAGGTTTCCGTCGATTGGCAGGGGGCGGCGCTCTACAGCCTCTACTTCGCTCAGTGGGCGGCGCGGCGTCGGTAGGGACCGATCGCTTCCCATTCCTTTCCTCGAAACACATCGCGCGACGCTTCTTCACCCCGGCGCTGGCCGGCGCGCGGCCCCGATCCGGCTCGGCGGACCGCGATGTTCGTCGGGCGGCATCTCTCGTACCGCGCCGTACACCGCGCGGCCCGATTTTGCGCTCCGGCTCTTCGAGCTGCCTCGAAATCTACAGTCATTGAATGAGCCCAAACGGGACACTCCCGAGCACTTCGCGGAACTGATGTGCGGGTCCACCTCCCTTGTGGCGCAGCGGCAAGCAAGGAACTTTCTGAAATTGAACTTCGGCGGGAGAACACGATGTCCGCAAGTGCCAGTTCCGAACGGGGAGGTCGCGCATGCAGATTCGGCAGATCGCCCTATCAGCTCTGCTGCTGGCCGCAGCTTGCGGAAGCCCCGATGTAGCGCCCGTATCCACCCCCGCGGCGTCGATCCAGAGCTTCACCGCCAGCCCGGCGAGCATCGCCGCCGGCGAAACGGCCACGCTGAGCCCGAGCTACAGCGACGGAACCGGTACCATCGACCAGGGAATCGGCCCGATCGGGAACGGCGCTTCCGTGCTGGTTGCGCCCACCGCCACCAAGATCTACACACTCACCGTCACGGACGGCATGGGGAACGCGGTGACCCGGACGGCCTCCGTCACCGTGGCAGGGACGGGCGCCTACCCGGTCGCCGGCGTCACGGCCTCCCCACCAGCCCTGACGAATCAGACGACCGCGAGCTTCTCGTTCACCTCGAGCAAGGCGCGGTCGACCTTCACCTGCCAGCTCGACACGGGAACCGCGTCCGCGTGTACGAGCCCGAGGAGCTACTCTGGTCTCGCTGCCGGCAGCCACGCATTCACGGTGACGGCAACGGACCAGACGGGCAACGTGTCCGCCCCGGCGTACGTGACCTGGACCATCGATCTCACGCCACCGGCCGTCACGATCGCGACCTCGCCTGCGAACCCAACGAATCAGACCACGGCGAGCTTCTCCTTCAGCTCGAGCAAACCGGGCTCGACCTTCAGCTGCAAGCTCGACTCGGGTGCCACCGCCGCCTGCACCGCTCCGCGCAGCTACGCGGGTCTCCTCGCCGGAAGCCATGTGTTCACGGTGACGGCGACCGACGCGGCGGGAAACGTCTCGGTCCCCGCCTCCTTTGCCTGGACGGTCGATCTGACTCCGCCGGTTGCG
>Ga0209236_1000198_pt1 | contig 32008 bp, 25 predicted proteins | sample GraSoi013_1_40cm_FD_185819 | JGI IMG/M metagenome (GOLD analysis project Ga0209236, IMG submission 185819) | Grasslands soil microbial communities from the Angelo Coastal Reserve, California, USA - Sample 09_27_2013_1_40cm (SPAdes) (version 2) | ecosystem: Environmental > Terrestrial > Soil >... | reverse complement strand
GGTCAATCCCTGTACGCCGCCGACGGGCAGTCTGCGCTGGCTTCCTGACGTGGCCAGCAACCTCTCCCGCTTCGGTGTCAGGGGATATCACGATCTGAGCGGAAGGGATTACCAGGCCGTCTTCCAGCTCGAGGCACAGGTGGACGTGGCCGCGACGCCCGGCAGCAAGCCGAACGGGAGCAACGACACGATCAATCCCGCCAACACCGCCGTGACCGGCGCCCTCGCCTCGCGCAACAGCTACGTCGGCATCGCGACGCCGTTCGGTGCGCTGAAGCTCGGCAAGAATGACACTCCCTACAAGAGCGTGACGGCGGACTTCGATTTTCTCGCAGACACACCCGGCGACTACAACAGCATCATGGGCAATACCGGGGGCGACAACCGCACCGAGTTCGACGCGCGCTTTCCGCACGCCGTCTGGTACGAATCGCCGGACGTGATGGGGTTCCGCCTCAACGCCATCTGGTCCCCGGGGCAGAACCGGTTCGATGACAACATCGGATACGCCATCGGCGAGAACGCTTGCGCGGGCGGAAACGCCGGGCCCTGCAACGACGGATCCTTCGGCGACGGGTACGGCTTCTCCGCCGAGTGGCACGGGTTCGGTCTGAAACTGATCGCCTCGCACGAGATGCACCGGAAGACGAACCGCACCGGGGATGCCGGGCAGGGCACACCGGCAGGAACGTCCGTGGTCGGTACCGCAAACGAGTACGCCTGGAAATTCGGAGCGAGGTACACGTTCGAGCCGACGGGAACGACGGTGTCCGGCATCTTCGAGAAGATGTGGCGCAACGACATCGCCGCCTTCAACGAGCGGCAGCGTGACGGATACTACGTGTCCGCCCTGCAGAAGCTGGGACCCGACGACGACGTGATGGGCGCCTGGGCACACGCTGCGAATACTCCCGGCGATCCGGGGGCGGGCCCGATCGACAACACCGCCGACATGCTTGCCGTCGGCCTCCGGCACTGGTTCAATCCGAAGACGACGATCATCGCGAGCTACGCCCACATGCGGAACAGCACCGCGGCGCACTACGCATTGGGGCCTGGCGGCCACGGCGTGACCTGGGACTGCAAGGACGGCGGCACTCCGACCACGGCCAGCCCTGGACCCGGGATCGGCCTGATCGGCAACGGTACCGGCTGCTTCACCGGAACCAGCCCACAGGCGTTTTCGCTGGGCATGACGTACGACTTCTGAGGGCTGCGGGCGAGTCGAATCACCTGAGCTTGTGATTCCAGGCGACCACTCCTCCCGCCGGAACGGTCACCTGTTCCGAGACGGGCCCGGCCAGCTCGTGCCAGGTATTGACCGTGTACGTGCCCGGAGGCACCTCGGCGATCTCGTAGGAGCCGTCTTCGCCCGTGATCGCGAAATAGGGATTCGAGGCGACGAAAATTGCTGCTCGCATGAAGTTGTGCACGTCGCACTTGAGCTTGATGCCGCCGGTCTTGTCCAGCTTCTTCGAGATCTGGAAGTTCTGCGCCGGCGGGACGGCGACGTTGAACAGCGTGGTCCCTTCCCGGTACGAATGGACATTGTGCAGGACTGGATCGCTGCTCTTGATCTCGATGGTCGCGCCTTGCCCGACCACGGTGATGCGAGGGACGTAACGGCAGCCGGCCTGGTTCAGCGTGAGATTTTGCGCGGCGCTCATCTTCTTGCCGCTCTTGATGTCCGATAGATAGACGACCACGTTCTTCACACCCTGGTCCGGACCGATCAGCCATGTGTCGTCGTCGCGGCTGGCGCCGCAGTACCGGCGATCCATGCTGATGCTCAGCTTGGCGGGTGCGGGAGGCTTCCCGTCGTAAGTGATCTTGCCCGAAATCATCCCGCCGCCGCTGGGCGGGACCTCTAGGTAAGTCGTGCTCGTCGACCCGGCGAGCAATGCTGCAAACAATGCCGTGAACATGACATTCTTCCCCCCAGTCCGGTAGTCAGCTCAGGAGCCACCTCCGAACCCCCGAGACTATCGACCGTGCGCTCTCTGCGGGCACCTGCTTTGGTCGCCTGCAACCGCCGCGAAGTGGCGGCAATCGGCTTCTTTCGCGGGGCGGGGCCACCTCGGCCGGTTCGTTTGCCGCAAAATGATCCGGGGGCATTTCCGTCGTTCGTCGTTCCGACGATGGTCCCAGCTCAGCTCAGTGGACGAAACCGATACGCTTCAAGCGCGCGGGATCCGCCTGGAGGAAGACGCGCCGGATGCGCCCCTCCGCCACAGCCAGGAGGATGGCCACCACCGGACGGCCCTCCTGCAAGGCGACGATCGCGGGCAGCCCGTTGAGCTCGCACTCGCGCGTCTCCAGCACGGGCGAGGACCGGCGCGCGAAGGCCGACACGAAAGCGGCGATCTTCTCGCTGCCGACCAGCGGCCGAGGCAGGTTGCGCACGCCCTTGATGCGGACGCCCTCCGGCCCGCCGTCCGCGATCATCACCGCGTCGTCGGCGAGAAGCTTCTTCAGATCCGCGACGTCACCCGCGCTCGCTGCCTTGAGGAAGGCCCGCAGGAGCCGCCGGTGCTCCTCGCTCGACGGGGTCAACCTGCGGCGCTCCGCCGCGACGTTCTGCCTCGCCCGCGAGAGCAGCTGGCGGGAGGCGGCATCGGTCTTTCCCAGCAGCTCGGCGATCTCCGCGTGGCTGAAGTCGAAGACCTCGTGCAAGAGGAACACGGCACGCTCGGCGGGGCTGAGCCGCTGGAGGACGACGAGAAATGCCATCGAGATCTGATCGAGGACCTCGACGCGTCCGACCCCGTTCTCGTCGAGCGTGATCGGCTCGGGGAGCCGGTCGGGCCGGCCCTCCTCGCGGCGCGCCCGGGCGGAGTCGAGCTCATTGAGGCAAAGGCGCGTGACCACCTTGATGAGATAGGCCTTGGGCGAGTCGACTTCGACCGTGCGCTTCTGCCAGCGGACCCATGCCTCCTGCACCGCGTCCTCGGCGCGACCCAGTTCGCCGAGCATGCGATAGGCGAGCGCCAGGAGGTCCGACCGGTGCGACTCGAAGATCTCCGCGTCCCTGGTCATCTGTTGCCAGTACGCCCGAGGGAGTGTCCGGTTACGCATCGAGACCCTCCGCCGCGTTGGAATCATCGGCGCTTCCAGGATCGCTTCCATCATCGCGCCCCTGAAGGAACGCGGATCGCGGTGTGCGTGACTTCGCTGCTCGAGTTCTCGCGCAGCCGCCGGCTTTCGAGGAGGAAGCCGAGCGAGGAGAGGAGAACGAGCGCGATCTCCGGCTTCAGCGCCTGCAGGGTGAAGGGCGCGGGGCCGTCCACGGCTAGCCCGTACAGGCGCACGGCCGTGACCGTGATGGACACGAGGGCGAGGACGCCGATGCCGCCGAGAAGGCGGCGCTGGGAAAAGATGGACGCGAGCAGCACGCCCGCGATGCCGAGGAATACGCCACCCGAGACCCGCATGATGGTGATGGCTTCGCTCGAGCCGAGCGTGATCTGGTGAGGAGCGACCGCGCTGATCGGGTCCGCGATGTAGCGGATGCCGATGAGCGAAAAGAGAATGGTCGCGCCGGCGAGGACCAGGCGATTGAACCAGAGCGATTGGCGAACCAGAGCATCCATCGATGTTTCTCCGTTTCCCGCACAGGTGCGGGTCCGCACTCAAAGACCGCACACCGCGTGTTTGCGTGACGTCACGCCGGCTGCCGCATCGCGGTCTTGAATACACGGAGGAACCATGGGCACGACGCAAACGCTGACAGGCGGCAGGACGAACCCGGTACAAGTCGGAGCGAGTGTGACGACGGGGCTGTTCGCCGTCCTGATCGCGATCTCCGGCGTTCTCTATCTGGTCGGTCCGCCGCCGATCGTCGCCGCGATTCGCAACCTGGGCTACCCGGATTATGTCCGGCCGCTCCTGGGCATCGCCAAGCTCCTCGGCGCGGGTGCACTCATCCTGCCGCGCTCGCGGACGCTGCGGGAGTGGGCATACGCGGGCTTTACCTTCGATCTGCTCGCCGCCATCGCCTCGCACGCTCTCAGCGGCGAGGCCGCCCACGCAGGACCTGCGGTCTTCGCGCTGGCCTTGCTGGCCGCTTCCTATTCACTGCGTCGCCGCAGCCAGCCATTCAGCGTTGGGGGAATGAGCTCGTCGACCCGGTCCTGATTGCGGTCGCGACGAACAGTTCGCACGAACGTCACTGGAGAATCACGCGCGCGCTCGCTTGCTCCCGGATAGATTCCCGCCCCCGCGCCCGGTACCGAGCCGGTGCGCTACGGAGGCATCGCCCATGACGCTCGTTACCCAGCCGCGCAGGTGGATCGCGCTGGCGGCGCTCCTCACCGGCCTCTGCGCCGGGTCGGTCGCCGCCGCTCCGAACAAAGGACCCGAGACGACGACTCCCATCCGCCACCTCGTGGTGCTCTTCCAGGAGAACGTCTCCTTCGATCACTATTTCGCGACCTACCCGCATGCGCTGAATCCGCCCGGCGAGCCCCAGTTCGACCCGCGCCCGGACACGCCCAGCGTCAACGGCCTGAACGCATCGCTGCTCGCGCCCAACAACCCGAACTCCGTGCAGCCTTTCCGCCTCGACCGGTCGCAGTTCGAGACGGCCGATCAGGACCACAACTACACCGACGAGCAGCGCGCCTACGACTCCGGCCTGATGGATCTCTTCGTCGAGAAGGTCGGCCGCGGCGCCGGCCCGAACGGCGAGCCCAGCGGGCAGGTGATGGGCTACTACGACGGCAACACCGTCACCGCGCTGTGGAGCTACGCGCAGGCGTTCGCGATGAGCGACAACTCCTATTCGACCACGTTCGGTCCGTCGACGCCGGGCGCGCTCAATCTGATCTCCGGCCAGACGCACGGCTTCGCGTTGACGAGCCCTGCCGTGAGCGTGGCGGGCACGGTGATCGGCGATCCACAGCCGACCGGCGATGTTTGCGACACTCGTGACCGGACCACGTCCATCGACCCGGACAACCGCAACGTCGGCGACCTGCTCAACGCCAATGGCATCACCTGGGGCTGGTTCCAGGGCGGGTTTCGCAACTGCATGCAGACCCACGCCAACAAGGCCGGCGTGGTAAGTCGCGATTACATCCCGCACCACGAGCCGTTCCAGTACTTCGCGTCCACCGCGAACCCCGCTCACCTTCCGCCCAGCTCCGTCGCGGCGATCGGCCGCACCGACCAGGCCAATCACCAGTACGATCTGACCGACTTCTGGGCCGCCGTCGACGCCGGCAACCTCCCTGCCGTTTCATTCCTCAAGGCCCCGGCATACCAGGACGGCCATGCCGGCTACTCCGATCCGCTCGACGAGCAGGAATTCATCGTCACGACCATCAACAACCTCCAGCGCACCGCCTTCTGGCACGACACGGCGGTGATCATCGCGTACGACGACTCGGACGGCTGGTACGATCACGTGATGGGACCGATCGTCAACCAGTCTCAGGACCCCGTGAACGAGGCGCTCACCGCGACGGGCTGTGGAGCGCGCGCCGATGCGCAACACACGCTGGGTATGTACCAGAACCGTTGCGGGTACGGTCCTCGCCAGCCGCTGCTCGTCATCTCACCCTACGCGCGCGCGAACTTCATCGACCACAGCGTGACGGATCAGAGCAGCATCTTGCGATTCATCGAGGACAACTGGCAGACGGCCCGCATCGGAAACTTCTCATTCGACAGCAAAGCCGGGTCGCTGAACAACCTGTTTGCTTTCGATCGACACGCGGACGAGGGTGGACCCAACAAGCTGTTCCTCGATCCGGAGACGGGCCTGCGCTCGAACGGGAAGTAGCAGGGAATTTTCCCCTGCTGATGGACGACCCCAACCCCGCCGCGAACTTCGTGCCGAGGTTCGGTCCGAAACCCTACCGGCCGGAACCCTGGCCGTTGACTCGACCCGCGGGTCCGCGCCAGTCGCCACTCTCCGTTCAGGATCGGTCTTTGCGTTCCGTGGCGAACGCGAGCATGCCGACGGCGCGGCGCAGACGCCCGGCGAGCGACCTCGCGATGGCGCGATAGAGCTCGTATCCCGCCTCCGGGTGGCCAGCCAGCGCATCGGCCAATTTCTCGGATCGGATCACGAACAGATCGACGCGCTCGAGCGCCGTCACGGTCCCGCCGGCGACGCCGCCGTCGATGAACTGCGCGTCGCCGATGGTCTCCCCCGTTCCGAACAGCACCGGGGGTGCCTTTCCGCCCTCCGGAAACGCGCGCACCGTCCCGCTCCGGATGACATAGAGCGCGTTCGGCCTGTCCGTCATGGATACGATGGTCTCACCGGCGGGAATCGTGACCTCCTCCGCCGTGCGGGCCACGATCTCCAGCACGTGATCCGGGACGTCTTTGAAGATCATGACCTGCTTCAGCGCTTCAATCGTGTCCATGGGCGCCTCCTGCAACGCTTTACCCCCGGCGGGTGCCGCAAATCCTCGGCCAACTCGACGCGCCGGAGTCGTCAAAGTCGAGTCCGAGCATTGCCTGCCGCCTCATTGGAGCGCGTTGCGTGAACGGCATCTGCCGTCCTCGCCCTGCTGGGACACCGTAGGGGCGTCTCTGTGAAGGACCGCCCTACTCCTGGGAAGGGTCTCGGAGCAGCCGTCGGAGGTATCGCTCGCGATCGACGAGGAAGTCGCGAGTCAGCGAGAAATGCTCGGTATCCTCATAGTTCGTCTTCGTCATACCCTCGGGCCCGAGCATGTAGATTGTCGCGTTCGGGTAAGCGAGGATGATGGGAGAGTGCGTGGCGATGACGAAATTGCGAGTTGCCGCCCTGCACAAGGTCGTGCATCGCCACCAGGAAGGAGAGCTGCTTCTGCGGGGACAGAGCCGCCTCCGGCTCGTCGAGCACGTAGAAGCCGTTCGCCGAAAACCTGTTCTTCACCAAGGCGATGAAGGACTCGCCATGCGATTGTTCGTGCAACGAGCGGCCACCGTACGAAGCGATGATCGGCGGCCCCATGCCACCCTCCCGGTCGAGCCGTTCGATCTCCGTCGCGACGTTGAAATAGCTCTCCGCCCGCAAGAAGTAACCGGTCTTCGGCCTGCGGACGCCGCGCACGAGGCGTAGCGCCGTATGCAGCTCCGATTCGGATCGACGCGAGGCGAAGTTGAAGTTCTTGCTGCCGCCCTCTGCGTTGAACCCCGCCGCGATCGCAATGGCCTCGACCAGCGTGGACTTTCCCATTCCGTTCTCCCCTACGAGAAACGTGACCCGCGGGTGCAACTCGAGCGAGTGCAACGAGCGGATCGCGGGGATGCTGAATGGATACCGGCCGAAGTCCTTGACCTTCTCACGGACGAGCACAGCCTCGTTCATCTGATGGCCATCATATGAAGACGGCACGATTCGAAGGAGGCTCGCGATGACCTCGAAGCTCAGTCTCTCGCTGACCGCCGCGTTGGCACTCTCCGCGGCCGCACCGAGGGTGGCGCGCGCGGATGCCGTTGCGACCAGCACGGACGAAGCCCGCGCTTTGGCAGGGAACCCGCACAGCGTCGATTACAGGAACCGCCCAACCGGTAGCCGCTCGCCCACGAACGACGAGATCAACGCCACCGAGACAGGAAACCCGCATAGCCTGGATTACAGGAACCGCGCCATCGGCGGCCACTCGCCAACCAACGACGAGATCAACGCCGCCGAGGCGGGAAATCCGGAGTACGGCCTCAAGAACTAGATCATGCGCTACCATCCGGACCACAAAGAGAAGACCCGCCGGCGGGTGCTGGAAGAAGCCACCAAGGCGATCCGCCGGCAGGGCCCGTACCGCCTGGGTGTCGCTGGGGTGATGAAGCAGGCGGGGCTGACGCACGGCGGCTTCTACGCGCATTTCTCCTCGAAGGACGCGCTGGTCTCGGCGGCGATCGGGGCGATGTTCGACGGCGCTCTCGAACGGTGGACGCGCGCGACGCACGATCGGCCTCCCGAGGCAGGCCTCGCCGCCTATATCGAGTCCTATCTGTCAGCCGAAACACCGCGACACCAGGGGCGGCGGGTGTCCGATGGCCGCGCTCGCCTCGGATCTGCCGCGCTTGGCTGCCCCGTCGCGGATCGCGTTTGCGGCAGGCGTGCGGGGGCTCACAGATACCATCGCAGCGCAGCTCGAGCGGCTCGGCCACGAGAAGCCGGCGATGATGGCGGGCTCGGTGATCGCGGAGCTGTTCGGGAGCCTCTCCCTCGCCCGGTGCGAGCCTGATCGCGAGCGGTCCGATGCGATCCTGGTGGCGGCGCGCCAGTCGCTGCTGCGCCGTCTCGGGCTTCGGAGGGTTTCCTGAGCACCTTCGAGCGCTGATCCGGAGAATCCTCCTGACTCCGGCGGCTTCTTCTTCATTGGACCCAGGAGGTACCCATGCTCGATTGCCAAGCCCTGGCGCGGCATCCCAGGCGCATCCTGCTGTTCGCCGCGGCGGCGCTTCTGTTCCCCGCCTTCGCTCGGGCGGCCGAGCCCGGAAGCTCCGCGGTCGTTCCCGGCGGTGGCGTGCTGCGGCAAGTGAGCGGCGCCCTTTCCCAACTCGCGGCGCGCGTCTCGCCAGCCGTGGTCCAGATCCTCGTTACCGGCTACGGTCCCATCCCAGGCGAGGACGGGCGGGCCGACACCGCGTACATCGTCCGGCAGCACGGAGTGGGATCCGGCGTGATCGTCGATCCAACCGGATACATCGTCACCAATGCGCACGTGGTGCGTGGCGCGCAGCGCATCGTGGTGGTGCTGCCCGCGGCGACCGCCGGCGGGACGGCGCGCCAGGCCGGCACCAGGAAGGGCGTCTACGAAGCGCGCGTGGTGGGGACGCACGCGGATTCGGACGTCGCCGTCCTCAAGATCGAGGGTGCCGGGCTGCCGGCACTCGCCCTGCGGGACAACGCCCTGCCCAAGCAGGGCGAGCTCGTCTTCGCGATCGGCAGTCCGCAGGGCCTGGCGAGCTCGGTGACCCTGGGCGTCATCAGCGCCACCTCGCGCCAGACCGAGATCGACGCGCCCATGCTGTTCATCCAGACCGATGCGCCGATCAACCCGGGCAACAGCGGCGGGCCGCTGGTGAACGCCGACGGCGAGGTGGTGGGCATCAACACGTTCATTCTCACCCGGTCGGGCGGCAGCCAGGGACTGGGCTTCGCCATCCCGGCCCCGGTGGTGCGGTTCGTCTACGACGGTCTGCGCAAGCGCGGTCACGTGAACCGCGTCGAGCTGGGAATCTCGGCGCAGGGCATCACTCCCGTGCTGGCTTCTGGCCTTGGCCTCGAACGCGACTGGGGCGTGGTCATCTCCGACGTGATGCCAGGGGGCCCGGCGGAGGATGCTGGCTTGCGGGAGGGCGACATCGTCGACGCGGTGGACGGCCGGCAGATCGACAGCCTCTCGGGGCTCACCACGGCAGAGTATGTGGCCAAGGACACGAACCTCGAGGTCAGAGTGCTGCGCGGCGGTCAGCAGATGAGGCTGCAAGTGCGCGGCGTCGAGAACCACCATCCGATGGATGAGGTGGTTGACTACGGCAGCCTGGAAAAGCACCTGGTCCGGCGGCTCGGCATCCTCGGGATCGAAGTCGACGACAAGGTCCGGCAGCTGGTGCACCTGCGCAAGCCGAGCGGCGTCATCGTCGCCGGACGCACGCTCGACGCCAGCGGCCTGGATACCGGTCTGCAGCCCGGCGATACCATCCACGCGCTGAACCGCTTGCCCATCGAATCGGTCGAGGACCTCAGGCGCGCCGTCAAGGATCGCAAGGGCGGCGAGCCGGTCGTGCTGCACGTCGAGCGCGAAGGACGGTTCCGCTACCTCTTCTTCGAGACGGAGTAGATCAGCGCACCGACCGGAAACGCACGGCACCCGGGCGCATCTTCTCCAGATGGCCGAAGCGTTACAGCCCGCGCCCGAGCGCCTGCCTCTGCGAATCGTGTGGACGATGGCAATCGCCTCGGGCGCGACCGTGGCGAATCTCTACTACAACCAGCCGCTCTTGCCGGAGATCGCTCGCTCCTTCTCGGCGAGCCTGCATGCGGTGGGCCTCGTGCCCACGGTGACGCAGATCGGGTACGGCCTGGGAATGCTCCTCGTCGTTCCACTGGGCGACGCCCGCGAGCGGCGCAGACTGGTCGTGACGTGCATCGGCGCGGCGGCGGTGGCGCTGGTGGCCATCGCGCTGTCGCCGACCCTGCCGTCGCTGCTCGCCGCGAGCCTTCTGATGGGGATCGCCACCTGCGTCCCGCAGATCCTCGTGCCGCTCGCCGCCGGCCTGGCGCCGCCCGGGCAGCGCGGGCGCGCGGTCGGAACAGTGATGAGCGGGCTGCTCTTCGGGATCCTGCTCTCGCGCACGCTCTCCGGTTTCGTGGGCGAGGCGGTCGGCTGGCGCGCGATGTACTTCGTCGCCGCCGCGCTGATGGTCGCGCTCGCCGTCGCGCTCCACATCGAGCTCCCGCGCTCGGAGGCGCACGCCCCGATACGATACGGCATGCTGCTCCGTTCGCTCGGTGAGCTGCTTCGCAGCGAACCCGCACTTCGCCTCCACGCGGGGCTCGGCGCGCTTTCGTTCGCGGCGTTCAGCGCCTTCTGGGCGACGCTCGCGTTGCATCTGAACGCGCTTCCCGGCCACTACGGACCGCGCACGGCGGGATCGTACGGAGTGGTCGGCCTGGTCGGCGCGCTCGCGGCGCCGCTGGTGGGGAAGAGCGCCGAGGCGCGCGGCGATCGACGCATCAACGCCATCGCGATTGGCAATATCCTCGCGGGCTTCGTCGTGCTGTGGCTGTTCGGCAACTCGCTCCTGGGTCTGGGAGCCGGCTGCATCCTGCTCGATTTCGGGGCCCAGGCGAACCACATCTCGAACCAGACGCGCATCTTCGCTCTGCGCGAGGGCGCGCGCAGCCGGCTGAACACCGTGTACATGGTGACATACTTCGCCGGAGGCGCGCTCGGCGCTTACGCCGGGGCCATCGCGTTCGCGTCCTTCGGCTGGAGCGGCGTCTGCGCGGTGGGCGCAGCCTGCTGCACGGCAGCAATTCTGCTGGTTCGCAGGTGAGACGGGAGTAGTCGCTCGCCGGTCTTCGGCCGCGGCTAGCGTTGCGGTTCAAGCCCTGTAATCAGCACCACCACGGACCGCGGCTGCGCGCGATAGCTACCGCCGGCAACCAAGGGGGCCCAGTCCCAGTCGATGATATCGTCCGGTGAATCGAGGAACGTGTCGATCCACCGGTGCCATGGACGTACACATCCCTCGGCGGCCGATGGGAGCGCGAACTCGAGCGGCTCCCAGTAGGCGTTGAAGATGAAGTGAAAGAACACTCCTTCCTCCGTGTACCGTATCGTGAACGCCACGCTGTGCGAATCGTGGCCCCAGTCAGGTTCGTGCAGTCTCACGCCGTGCCAGCTGATGTCGGCCTGCCGGATCAGCTGGTCCAGGGCCACCCGCTGGCGCTCGTACTCTACGTCTCGCAACACCCGGCGAGCATTGAGCAGCGTCACGAACCGGTGCACGTCCGCCCGCTTCGCGAGCAGCGTCCAGTCGAGCCAGCTCGTCTCGTTGTCCTGGCAGTAGGCGTTGTTGTTGCCGCCCTGCGTGCGCCGCACCTCGTCGCCCATGAGCATCATCGGCATCCCGGCGGATAGCATCGTCACCGTGAAGAAGTTCTTCGCCTGCCGCGTTCGCAGCTTGTCGATCGCGGGATCCTCCGTCGGGCCTTCCACTCCACAGTTCCAGCTCCGGTTGTCGTCGGCGCCGTCGCGGTTGTCCTCGCCGTTCGCCTCGTTGTGCTTGCGGTCGTAAGAGACGAGATCGTTCAGGGTGAAACCATCGTGAGAGGTGACGAAGTTGACGCTTTCTTCCGGCTCGCGCTGCTTGTGGAGGTACAGCGACGGGCTTCCGATCAATCGGTCGACGAACCCCCCGATCGAGCCTTCGTCCCCTCGGAAGAAGCTGCGGACATCGTCGCGGAAGCGTCCGTTCCATTCCTTCCAGCTGTCCCCGACGAAGCTGCCGACCTGGTACAAGCCGGCCGCATCCCACGCTTCCGCGATGAGCTTCGTCCCCGCGAGCGCCGGCTCCGACTCGATGTCCCAGAGCACCGGTGGGTTGGGGATCACCTGGCCCGACGAGTCGCGCGCCAGGATCGACGCGAGGTCGAACCGGAACCCGTCGACGTGCATCGTCTCCACCCAGTATCGGAGGCTGTCCACGATCATGCGACGCACGATGGGGTGATTGGCGTTGAGAGTATTCCCCGTGCCGCTGTAATTGGCGTAGCGCGAGCGATCCTCTTCGAGGATGTAGTACGTCGTGTTGTCCAGTCCGCGGAAGCTCAGCGTCGGCCCGCGGTGGTCGCCTTCCGCGGTGTGGTTGAAGACGACGTCGAGGATGACCTCGATGCCGGCCCGGTGCAGCGCCTTCACCATGTCGCGAAACTCATTGATCGGAGCGAGCGGGTCCTGACAGGAGCTGTAGCCGTGGTGCGGCGCGAAGGACGAGATCGGCGCATATCCCCAGTAGTTGATCCGCCCGAGCGGGGCATCCTGGACGTCGAACTGGAACACCGGCAGCAGCTCGACGGCGGTGATGCCCAGTTGCTGGAGATAGGGAATCTTCTCGATCACGCCGGCAAACGTCCCTCGCTTTCGTTCCGAAACCCCCGAGCTGGGATGGCGCGTGAACCCTCTCACGTGCATCTCGTAAACGATGGTCCGCGACGACGGCCGTTGCAGTGGGGCGTCGCCCTCCCAGTCGTACGCGGAGACGTCGGCCACGACGCTCTTCATCGCCGTTGCCGCGGTGTCGGCTCCCCGGCACGCGGCCTCGCGGCTGTAGCTCTTCGGAACGACGACACCGCGGCCGTAGGGATCGAGGAGCACCTTGCTGGGATCGAAACGCATCCCGTTCGCGGGATCCCAGGCTCCGTTCACGCGATATCCGTACATCTGGCCCGGCCGCACGCCCGATACGAAGACGTGCCAGTAGTGGTACGTGCGATTCGCCGCGGGATCGAGCCGGATCACCCGGGTCGCGCGCGCATCGTCCTCCCGGTCGAAGAGCAGCAACTCCACGCCGGACGCTGCACGCGAGAAGACGCTGAAATTGACGCCGCCGGGATGGACCGTCGCTCCCAGGGGCGCGGCTCGTCCCCTGCTGCCCGCATCGTCCTGCAAGCGTTCGCTCCGCTTACGCCTTTCCCAACAGCGTTTTCGCTGCCGCCACCACGCGGTCCGGCTGGAAACCAAATTTCTTCTGCAGCTCCTTGAGCGGCGCGGAGGCCCCGAACGTCTCCATTCCGATCACGGCGCCGGACGGGCCGACGTATCGCTCCCATCCGAAGGTCGAGGCCTGCTCGACCGCGAGGCGCGCCTTCACGGCGGGTGGCAGCACGCCGTCCCGATACTCCCGCGTCTGCTGCTCGAAGATCTCCCACGACGGCATCGAGACCACGCGCGAGCGGATGCCCTCGGCAACCAGCTTGCCGTGGGCCTCCACCGCCAGGCTCAGCTCGCTGCCCGAGGCGATGAGGATCACCTCCGGATTCCCGCCCGGGGCGTCTGCGAGCACGTAGGCGCCACGCGCGACCCCTGTCGCGGGAGCGTAGATGCGCCGATCGAGCGTCGGCAACGGCTGCCGTGAAAGGGCGAGCACGGCCGGTTGGTGGCGGAGCTGCATCACGTAGCGGTACGCCTCCACGACCTCGTTCGCGTCCCCGGGGCGCAGCGTGATGAGCCCGGGCATGGCGCGCAGCGATGCCAGGTGCTCCACGGGCTGATGGGTCGGGCCGTCCTCGCCGTCGCCCATGGCGTCGTGCGTGAACACGAAGATGCTCGGCAGCTCCATCAGAGCCGACAGCCGGATGGCCGGCCGCGCGTAGTCGCTGAAGATGAAGAAGGTCGCGCCGAACGCCCGCACCTTCGAGAGCGAAAGGCCGTTGACCGCCGCCGCCATCGCGTGCTCGCGGATACCGAAATGCAGGTTCTTGCCGGTCGGGGTCCCGGCCTGGAAGCTTCCAGCGCCCTCGTACTTCAGGGTGGTCTTGTTCGATGGCCCGAGATCCGCCGAGCCGCCGAGGAACCAGGGGATGTTTTGCGCGAGCACGTTCAGCACTTTCCCGGAGGCGTCCCGGCCCGCGACGCCCTTGGCGTCGGCAGGAAACACCGGGAGGTTGCGATCCCACCCTTCGGGCAAGTCCCGCCGTTGCATCTGATCGATCTCGCGCGCCAGCTCGGGGTACGCGGACCGGTACGAGGCGAGCAGCGCCGTCCAGCTGCCGCGAGCGGCCGCGCCGCGCGCGCCGACGCCGGCGGCGAAGTGCTCGCGGACCCCGTCCGGGACGAGGAACTGCGCGTCCTCGGGCCACCCGTAGCTGCGCTTGGCGAGACGGACCTCCTCCTCGCCGAGCGGCTCGCCGTGCGCCGCGGCCGTGTCCTGCTTGTTCGGAGAGCCGTACCCGATATGGGTGTCGAGGATGAGGAGTGTGGGACGGCCCTTCGTCTTCCGGAAGACGGCGAGGGCCTCCTGGATGCGATCGCAGTCGTTGGCGTCGCCGACGCGCAGGACGTTCCAGCCGTACCCCATGAACCGGGCGGCGACGTCCTCCGTGAAGGCGAGGTTCGTCTGCCCTTCGATGGTGATGTGGTTGTTGTCGTAGATCCAGCAGAGGTTGTCGAGGCCGAGGTGGCCGGCGAGCGAGGCCGCCTCCGACGCCACGCCCTCCATCAGGCAGCCGTCCCCGCACACGGTATAGATGTCGTAGTCGAAGATCTCGAAGCCTGGCCGGTTGTATCGGGCGGCGAGCCACTTGCGGGCGATGGCCATCCCCACGCTGGTGGCGGTGCCCTGCCCGAGCGGGCCGGTGGTGGTCTCGACACCCGACACCCAATGATACTCGGGGTGCCCGGGCGCCCGGCTGCCGATCTGGCGGAAGCGGCGGATGTCGTCCAGCGACACCGAAGGCTGCCCGAGCCTTTCGTACTCGGCGTTCACCGCGCAGGTCCCGGTCAGATGCAGCACCGACCAGAGCAGCATCGAGGCGTGACCGTTGGAGAGGACGAACCGATCGCGGTTGGGCCAGATCGGGTCCAGCGGATCGAAGTGCATCACGCGGTTCCAGAGCGTGTAGACGAGCGGCGCCAGTGCCATCGGCGTGCCGGGATGGCCCGATTTGGCGCGCTCGACCGCATCGATGGAGAGCGTGCGGATGGTGTTCACCGACAAACGGTCGAGCTCGGCATCTGTCATCTGCGCAGCGATCGTCATTGCAACCTCGCGGTCGGGTTTTGCCAGCCTCCGGGAGGCGAGACGGTCGAGTCGACCTCTTTTGGCCCCCAGCTGCCTGGCTCATATTCGTAGACGGGCGTCCCGGCCTTCAGCAGCGGATCGACGATTCGCCACGCCTCCTCCACGTAGTCCTCTCGCGCGAACAGGGTCGCGTCGCCCTGCATGGCGTCTCCGAGGACCCGCTCGTACGCGTCCATGTCGCCCGCGCGAGGGAGTTGGGTCCCCACCATTTCCGTGATCTGGCTGCCCGTCTCCTCCCCCGGCGTGATCACGTTCGCGCCGATGGCGAGCGTGACCTCGGGGCTGATCCGGAAGCGGCAGTAGTTCGACTCAAGTTGGAAGCCTTGAAAGACCGTGGGCGGCCGGCGGAGCCGGATGACGATCTCGGTACACGTCACCGGCAGGCTCTTTCCGGCCCGGATGTAGAAGGGCACGTCCTGCCAGCGCCAGGAATCGATCTCGAGCCGCAAGGCGACGAACGTCTCCACCTTCGATTCCGCCACCACCCCCTTCTCCGACCGATATCCGCGAAACTGACCACGTAGGACGTTGCGCGCGGTGAGGGCCGGGATCGCTCTGAGGACCTTCACCTTCTCGTCCCGGATGGATTCGCTGTCGGTCCTGACCGGGGGCTCCATGGCGAGGTTGCTCAACACCTGGAAGAGATGGTTCTGCACGACGTCGCGGATGGTGCCCGTCTCGTCGTAGAACGCGCCTCGGCCCTGGATCCCGAAATCCTCGGCCATGGTGATCTGCACGCTCTCGACGTCATTCCGGTTCATGAAGGGCTGCATCAACGGGTTCGCAAACCGGAAGAAGAGCATGTGATTCACCGGCCGCTTGCCGAGGTAGTGGTCGATGCGAAAGATCGACTTCTCCTCGAAAGAGCCGAGCAGCGTGCGGTTGAGGTCCTGCGCCGACGCGAGGTCGCGGCCGAAGGGCTTTTCCACGATGACGCGAGCGCCCCTGGCGCAGCCCGACCGGGCCAGCTGTTCCACCACGGGCGCGAACAGCGTCGGCGGGATGGCGAGGTAATGCGCGGGGCGCTGGGCCGCGCCGAGCTGCTGGCGGATGGCCTGGAACGTCGCCGCGTCCCGGTAGTCGCCGTCGACATAGCGCAGCAGGCGGCAGAGCTTGTCGAACGCCGCGGTATCCAGTCCGCCGTGCTCCTTGACGCTGTTGCGCGCGCGGGCGCGGAGCTCGTCCAAGCCCCAGCCCGCTTTCGCCACGCCGATGATCGGCGCGTCGAGGTGGCCTCGCTTCACCATCATCTGCAGCGACGGGAAGATCTTCTTGTAGGCGAGATCGCCGGTCGCGCCGAAGAAGACGAAAGCATCGGATTGGCCGTCGGTCATCGTGAGCTCCGATCCTTTCCGGACACTTCCATGTGACCGCCGAACTGGAACCGCATGGCGGAGAGTACCCGGTTCTGGAATTCCGCTTCTCCGCGTGAGCTGAAGCGCTCGTAGAGGGAGGCCGTGAGCACGGGCGCCGGCACTGCCTCGTCGATGGCGGCCTTGATCGTCCACCGTCCTTCGCCCGAATCCGAGACCCGTCCCGCGAATTCCGACAGGGCGGGGTCCTTGACCAGGGCGGCCGCCGTCAGATCGAGCAGCCAGGAGGCGATCACGCTGCCGCGCCGCCACACCTCGGTGATCTCGCGCAAGTCGAGATCGTACTGGTAATGCTCCGGATCCCTCAGCGGCGTGGTCTCGGCGTCGACCGTGTGCGACCGCTTTCCGGCGTTGGCGCTGCGCAAGATGCCCAGCCCCTCGGCGTAGGCAGCCATGACGCCGTATTCGATCCCGTTGTGCACCATCTTGACGAAATGGCCTGCGCCGTTCGGTCCGCAATGGAGATAGCCCCGCTCGGCGGTGCCACCGATGGCCTCCCGCCCCGGAGTCCGGGGGACGTCGCCGGCGCCGGGAGCCAGCCGCGCGAAGATCGGATCGAGGCGTTTGACCACCTCCGGCTCGCCGCCGATCATCAGGCAGTACCCGCGCTCCAGTCCCAAGACGCCGCCGCTGGTCCCCACGTCGACGTAGTGGATCCCCTTCGGCGCAAGCTCTTTCGCGCGCCGGATGTCGTCGACGTAGTAGGAGTTGCCACCGTCGATGAGGATGTCGCCCTTCTCGAGCAGGGGCAGGAGGTCGGCGATGGTCTTGTCGACCACCGCTGCCGGAACCATCAGCCACACCGCTCTCGGCTTTTCCAGCTTCTTTACGAAGTCCGCGAGCGAGGAGGCACCTACCGCCTTCTCCTGGGTCAGCTCCTGCACCACCTTCGGCGACCTGTCGAAGACCACGCACTGATGCCCATCCTTGAGAAGCCGCCGCACCATGTTGGCGCCCATGCGGCCGAGTCCGATCATTCCGAGTTGCACGGCTGACTCCATTCTTAAGTGTTGGACGCCTCGAAGATGCTCTGTATGGACGCATCGAGTAGCGCATTGTACTCAGCATCGGATTGTTGGGCCGACAGCCCCTCGACCAGCGCCCGCGAAAAGCTCGCCACGACGCCGTGATTCCTTCGCAAGCGCTCGTTGCCTTCTTCCCGCGTATAGCCGCCCGATAGCGCAACCACCCTCACGACCTTGGGATGGCTGACGAATCCGGCGTAGAGGTCGTCCTTCTCCGGCAAGGTGATCTTGAGCATGACCAGCTGGCCCGCTGGCAGTTTGTTGAGCTCGTCGAGGATGGCCGCTTTGAGCAACTCTTCGGCTTTGGCCTTTTCCGGGCAGTGGATATCCACTTCCGGCTCGACGATCGGCACGAGGCCCGCGGCGATGATCTGCCGGGCTGCTTCGAACTGCTGGGTCACGATGTCCTTGATACCCGCTCGGTTGGCTTGCTTGACGAACGAGCGCATCTTGGTTCCGAACATGCGCTTCGTTTTGGCCTTGTCGAGCAGCGCAGCAAGCCCGGGCATCGGCTTCATCAACTGGACGCCGTCTTTCTCCGGATCCAGGCCCTTGTCCACCTTCAGAAACGGCACAACCCGCTTCACATTCCACAGATAGTCCGCGGTGGGCTGCCCCTCGATATCCCTGTCCATGGTGTTCTCGAAGAGGATGGCGCCAAGAATCCGCTCTCCGGTGAAGGAGGGGCTGGTCATGATGCGCGCGCGCATCTGATGCATGATCGCAAACATCTCCTCCTCGTTGGACCACGCATCTTCCTTGATTCCGTAAGCACGCAGCGCGCCGGGCGTGCTACCACCGCTTTGATCCAGCGCCGCAACGAACCCGGGATGCGTCTTCATCTTCTGCAGTTGTTCTTTGAAGTTGCCCATCTTCGTCACCTCTTCCCTCCGCGGACCGGGCGTCATCGCATTGCATCCTTGCGCATCCGGTAGCGACGGATCAGGTTGTTCGTCGAGCTGTCATGGCCGAGCGTGGACTCCTTGTCGCTCTCGAGCTCCGGGATGATGCGCTGGGCCAGTACCTTGCCCAGCTCGACTCCCCATTGATCGAACGAGTCGACGTCCCAGATGACGCCCTGGGTGAACACGCTGTGCTCGTAGAGCGCGACGAGCTTGCCGAGAGTTTCCGGCGTCAGCCGGTCGGCGAGGATGGTGTTCGAGGGGCGATTGCCCCGGAACACGCGATGCGGAACGAGGCTGTCCGCGGTGCCCTCGGCCTTGACTTGCTCGCGCGTCTTGCCGAAGGCCAGCGCCTCGGTCTGCGCGAACACATTCGCGAGCAGCATGTCGTGGTGCCGGCCCAACGGGTCCAGGGCCTTGGCGAAGGCGATGAAGTCACAGGGGATGAGGCGCGTCCCTTGATGGATCAACTGGTAGAAGGAGTGCTGCCCGTTGGTTCCCGGCTCTCCCCAGTAGATGGGCCCGGTCGCATAGTTGACCTCGGTGCCCTCCCGCGTGACGTGCTTGCCGTTGCTCTCCATCGTCAACTGCTGCAGGTACGCGGGAAAGCGCTTCAGGTACTGCTCGTAGGGCAGCACGGCCACCGTCTCGGCGCCGAAGAAGTCCGCATACCAGACCGTGAGCAGCCCGAGGAGCACCGGCAGGTTGCGCTCGAAGGGAGCGGTGCGGAAGTGCTCGTCCATCTGGTGGAAGCCGTCCAAGAGAGCGCGGAAGCTCTCCGGCCCGACCGCGATCATGGTCGACAGGCCGATCGCCGAGTCCATGGAATAGCGCCCGCCCACCCAGTCCCAGAATCCGAACATGTTCGCGGTGTCGATACCGAACTCCGATACCTTCGCCGCGTTCGTGGAAACGGCGACGAAGTGCTTGGACACCGCCTTTGCGTCGCCGCCGAGCCCCGCGAGGAGCCACCGGCGAGCGCTGTCGGCGTTGGTCATCGTCTCCAGCGTCGTGAAGGTCTTCGACGAAACGATGAAGAGCGTTTCCGCCGGATCGAGGTCGCGGGTCGCCTCCACCAGATCGGCGCCGTCGACGTTCGACACGAAGCGGAAGGTCATCGCGCGATCGCTGTAGTGCCTGAGGGCCTCGTAGGCCATCACGGGGCCCAGGTCGGAGCCACCGATACCGATGTTGATGACGTTGCGAATGCGCTTGCCAGTGTGGCCCTTCCAGGCGCCGCTGCGCACCCGGTTCGAGAAATCGGCCATGGCGTCGAGCACGGCGTGGACCTCGGGCACCACGTTCTTGCCGTCGACGACGATCGACGTGCCGCGCGGGGCGCGCAGGGCGACATGCAGGACGGAACGGTTTTCCGTCAGGTTGATCTTGTCTCCCCGGAACATGGCGGCGATGCGCTCGCGCAGGCCGGACTCGTCGGCGAGCGAGCGGAGCAGCGCCAGCGTCTCGTCCGTGACGCGGTTCTTGGAGTAGTCGAGATAGATGCCGGCCGCCTCCGCGGTCAGGCGCGTGCCTCGGGTTGCGTCCTCGGCGAAGAGCGTGCGCAGTTGCAGCTCGCGGATCTTCTCCTGGTGGGCCTGGAGCGCCTTCCACGATTGGCGGGCAGTCAGTGGCGTCATTTTCGTCATGGGTATTCCCTTTCCTGTTCAGCTGGCCTTGTCGAGGATAGCGCTCTTGGAAGCGATCACGTCCATGAGCTCGCGCCAGGAGGCGACGAACGACTTCGCGCCTTCGTCCTGGAGCTTGCTGGCGAGCGCGTCCACATCGATGCCGGCGGCGGCGAACCGGGCCAGCATATCCTCGCTGTCGCCACCGTCGGGGGTCAGGATCCCACCGAGCGCTCCATGATCGGCGAGGGCCTTCAAGGTGCCTTCGGGCATGGTGTTCACGGTGAACGGCGCGGCGAGCGAGCGGATGTAGAGGATGTCGGACGCGGCGGGATCCTTGGTCCCGGTGCTGGCCCAGAGCAGGCGTTGCGGGCGGGCGCCGGCGTTGAAGATGCGCTGCCAACTCGGAGAGCCGAGCAGCGTCCGGTACGCCTTGTACGTCCGCTTCGCGACGGCGATGCCGAGCTGATTGCGCAGCGCCTCGGGCACGCGGTCCTTGACCGCCGCATCCCACCGGCTGATGAACACCGAGGCGACCGACCCGACCTCCGGATCGAGCCCCGCGGCCACCCGCCGCTCGATCCCGCGCAAGAACGCCTCGGCCGCGGCCACGTACTGCTCGTGCGAGAAGAGCAGCGTCACGTTGATCGGGATGCCGGCGAAGATCGCCTCCTCGATGGCCGGCAGGCCTTCCTTGGTGCCGGGGATCTTGATGAGGAGGTTGGGCCGCCCTGCCCGGGCGTGCAGCTCCTTGGCCGCGGCGAGCGTGCTGGCGGTATCGTGCGCCAGGAGCGGCGACACTTCCAACGATACCCAGCCGTCCACGCCGTGGGTCCGGTCCCAGATCGGCCGGAACAGATCGGCCGCCCGGGTCAGGTCCTCGAGCGCGAGTTCGAAGAACAAGTCCTCGCCCGACTTGCCTTCCTTGACCTTCTTCCGGATCGCCGCGTCGTAGGACGAGCTGTTCTTGATGGCGTGGTCGAAGATCGTCGGGTTGGACGTGAGCCCCGTGACGGACAGCTCGTCGATGTAGCGCTCGAGCGTGCCGGTCATCAGCAGATCGCGGGTGATGTTGTCGAGCCAGAGGCTCTGGCCCTCGTCGTGGAGCTTTTCCGTCGCTTTCATCGTTCTACCTCCGTTGATCGAAAGAGGATGGCACCCGGTGTCATGATGCGGCCGCCATCGAGACGTCGATGGGCGACGTTTCCGAACTGCGCGAACGGGCCGACGCGCGGGTCAAGTCTCGCAGCGACTCGAAGCCGGGTGCCGACAGCATCTCGTCGGTGCTGCGCCAGCGCCAGTTGCCTTCGGCGCTCCCCGGCTGGTTCATCCGCGCGCTCTTGCCCAGGTTCAAGACGTCCTGCAACGGCGCGATCGCCAGCGCGGCGACTGACGACCACGCCAGGCCCAACAAGGCCGGGGACACGTCCGCGCTGCTCCCGCCCTCGCGCTTCAGGTAGCGCCAGAGGTTGTGGCGCTCCGCATCTGGCAGATCCTCGTACCATCCGCGCGTCGTCGCGTTGTCGTGAGTGCCCGTATACACCACCGTGTTGGGGACGTAGTTGTGGGGCAGATACGGATTGTCGGAGTGGCCGTCGAAGGCGAACTGCAGGACGCGCGTCCCCGGGATTTGAAACCCGTCGCGGAGCGCACTCACGTCCGGCGTGATGATCCCCAGGTCCTCGGCGAGGAACGGCAGACCTCCGAGGACCTTTTGCACCGCGCGGAAGAGATCGGCGCCCGGCCCCGGCACCCACTGACCGGACTGCGCCGTCGGCGCCCCGGACGGGACGTGCCAGGCTGCGGCGAATCCGCGGAAGTGATCGAGGCGGATCGCGTCGACGTGAGCCAGCAGTGAGCGCGCGCGATCGATGCACCAGCTGTAGCCGCGCGCGGCAAGCGCGGCCCAGTCATAGACCGGATTGCCCCAGAGCTGTCCCTGCGCGCTGAAGTAGTCCGGCGGCACGCCGGCGACCACGCGCGGCCGGTGGTGGGCGTCGAGAAGAAACAGCTCCGGATGGGCCCACACGTCGCTCGAATCGGGCGAGACGAAGAAAGGCAGATCGCCGATCAAGCGCACGCCCTTCGCACGCGCGTGGGCTTTCAGGCGCGCTCCCTGACGGGAAAGGAGGAACTGGGCAAATCGAACCTGCTCGATCTGGCTCGCCAGATCTCGCCGCGCTTGCTCGAGCGCGGCCGGCGTGCGGCGCACGATGTCCTCCGGCCACAGGAGATACCAGGCGCCACCGTATCGGGCCTCGAGCGCGCGGAACAATGCGTAGTCGTCGAGCCAGTGGGCCTCGGCCTCCCCGAACTGCTCCAAGGCCGGCCGCAAGTCCGAGCGCGCGCCGGCGCTGAAGTTCCTCCACGCCGTCTCCAGCAATCCGTACTTGAACGCTTTGACGGCGTCGAAATCGACGGTCGTCGCCGAAAACGAGTGGCCCGCGCAGTCGCTCGCGCGCAACAGTTCGTCCTCGATCAACCAGTCGGGGCTGACCAGCAGAGCGTTGCCGGCAAACGAGGACAGCAGCTGGTACGGCGAATCGCCATACCCGGTGGGCCCCAACGGCAGCGCTTGCCACCACTGTTGCCCCGCCTCGTGAAGCCGGTCGACCCACGCCATGGCCGACGGACCGACATCGCCAATCCCGTATGGCGAAGGCAAGGACGTGACGTGCAGCAGGACGCCGGAAGCCCGGTACTCTGCGGGGAACGGAGGCAAGCTCATGTGCGGCCCCCGATCGCGCTGTTGACGAGTTCCTTTGCCTCGCTCACGAGCGCGTCCAGGTGCGCCGCGCCCCTGAAGCTCTCCGCATAGATCTTGTAGATGTTCTCCGTGCCCGACGGCCGGGCCGCGAACCACCCGTTCGCGGTCACGATCTTGAGGCCGTCGATCGCGGCGTTGTTGCCTGGGGCCTTGGTCAGCTTGGCGATGATCGGATCGCCGCCGAGCGTCTCTTCTCGGACGGCTTCGGCTGAGAGTTTCCGCAACCGCGCCTTTTGCTCCGGCGTGGCCGGCGCGTCGATCCGCGTGTAGTACGAGGTTCCGAGCTCCGCCTCCAGCGCCTGGTAGTGCTCGCCTGGATCCTTGTCGGTGCGAGCGGTGATTTCCGCCGCCAGCAGGTTCATGATCAGGCCGTCCTTGTCGGTCGCCCACGCGGTCGCGTCCCGACGCAGGAAGCTGGCCCCGGCGCTCTCCTCGCCGCCGAAGCAGCACGAGCCGTCGAACAGTCCCGCCACGAACCACTTGAAGCCCACGGGCACCTCGTTGAGCCGGCGGCCGAGCCTTGCGAGGACGCGATCGATCATGCTGCTGCTGACCACCGTCTTGCCGACTGCGGCGTGCGCCGGCCAGTGTGGGCGATGCGCGAGCAGATAGCTGATTGCGACCGCCAGGTAGTGGTTGGGGCTCATCAGTCCCACGGAGCGAGTGACGATGCCGTGCCGGTCGGCGTCGGCATCGTTGGCGACGGCGACGCGGAACTTGTCCTTGAGGCCGATGACACGCGCCATCGCGTACGGGCTCGAGGGGTCCGTGCGGATCTGGCCGTCGTGATCCACGGTCATGAACGAGAACGTGGGGTCGATCACCGGATTCACCACGGCGATGGAGAGCTTGTAGACGGAGCTGATCGGCTCCCAGTACGGCTTGGATGCTCCGCCGAGCGGGTCCACGCCGAGCTCGAGGCCAGCCTCCCGGATGACGTCCATGTCCACAACGTTTCTCAGATCCTCGACGTACGGGAGCACGAAGTCCCGCTGGTACGTCTTCGGCCCCTTGATGGCGGTCGCGAACGGCACCCGCTTGACGCCGGTGTTGCCGGCCCGCAGCAGCTCGTTCGCCCGGTCCTGGACCCATGCGGTCACGTCGACGTCGGCCGGTCCGCCGTTGGGCGGGTCGTACTTGAAGCCCGCGTCTTCCGGCGGGTTGTGCGAGGGCGTGACCACGATCCCGTCCGCGAGGTGCGCCGTCCGGCCGCGGTTGTACGTGAGGATGGCCCGGGAGATGACGGGCGTCGGCGTTACGCCGCCGTCACGCTGGATGATGGTCTCGACGCCGTTTGCGGCCAGCACTTCGAGGGCGGTCCGCTGGGCCGGCTCCGACAGGGCGTGCGTGTCCTTCCCCATGTGAAGCGGACCGTCGATTCCCTTGGAGCGCCGGTAGTCGCAGATCGCCTGCGTGATGGCCGCGATGTGGGCCTCGGTGAACGAGCCGCGCAGCGATGAGCCGCGGTGTCCGCTCGTGCCGAAGCTGACCAGCTGGGTCGGGTCCCCCACGTCGGGCTTGCGCTCGAAGTACTGCCGCTCGAGCCGCGCGAGATCGACCAGCATGGACTTCGGGGCCGGCTTGCCGGCGAGCGGGGAGATGGCGACCGGCTCCTTGGTATCGTGGACCATGGTGGGCTCCGTCACGGGACCGGACACGCGTCGACATGCCAGATGTCGGCGGCGTACTCGGCGATGGTGCGGTCGCTCGAGAACTTCCCGGAGCTTGCCACGTTCAGGATGGCTTTGCGCGCCCACGCCTCCGGATCCGCGTAGAGCGCGCACAGCTTGCCATCGGCCTCGAGATAGGAGGCGAGGTCTGCCAGGTGCATGTAATGGTCGCGCGTCAAGAGCGTGTCGCGCAGCGGCGCGAACACGCCCGGCTCGTTGCGGCTGAAGTGGTCGGAGAAGATCAGGTCCAGCGCCGCGCGGATCTCCGGCTGATTGTCGTAGTGCCAGCGCGGGCTATACCAGGCGCTGCTGGCCGCGACCTGTTCCGCGGTCAAGCCGAAGAGGAAGAAGTTCTCCTCCCCGGCTTCTTGCGCCATCTCGATGGTCGCGCCGTCGCGCGTGCCGATCGTCAACGCGCCGTTCATCATGAACTTCATGTTGCTCGTGCCGCTCGCTTCGTAGCCCGCGGTCGAGATCTGGTTGGAGACGTCGGACGCGGGAATCAGCCGCTCGGCCAGCGACACGGAGTACTCGGGGAGGAACACCACGTTGAGCCGCCCGCGCACGGACGGATCGGCGTCGATGGTCGCGGCGATGTTGTTCAGGAGCTTGATGATGAGCTTGGCCAGTTGGTAGGCCGGGGCCGCCTTTCCGGCGAACAGGAACGTCCGGGGCGGGATCTGGAGCGTCGGGTCCTCCCGCAAGCGGTTGTAGAGCACGATGATCCGCAACGCATTGAGGAGCTGCCGCTTGTATTCGTGGATGCGCTTGACCTGGCAGTCGAAGATGGTGTCGGGATCCACCGTCTGCCCCGAGCTCGATCGGAGCCACTGCGCGAAGGCCGACTTGGCAGCCCGCTTGGTGGCGAGAAATGCGCCGCGGAAGCTCGCGTCGTCGGCGAGCGGCTTGAGCCTGGTCAGTTGGCCGAGATCGGCGATCCAGTCGCCGCCGATGCTTTCCGTGATGGTGCTGGCGAGCGAGGGGTTCGAGAGCAGCAGCCAGCGCCGCGGCGTGACGCCATTGGTCTTGTTGCCGAAGCGCTCGGGGAACATCTCGGCCAGGTCCTTCACCGTGGTCGAGCGGAGCAGCGCGGAGTGGATGGCCGCCACGCCATTCGTGCTGTGCGAGCCTACGATGGCGAGGTTCGCCATGCGGACGTGCTTGCTCGGGCCTTCTTCGATCAGGCTCGTCCGTCCCACACGCCCCTCGTCGCCGGGGAAGCGGCGGCGAACGGTATCGAGCAGCCGCCGGTTGATCTCGAAGATGATCTCGAGGTGTCGAGGCAGCAGCGTCTCGAACCAGGCGAGCGGCCATTTCTCCAATGCTTCGGGCAGCAGCGTGTGGTTCGTGTACGCCAGCGTCCGCTGGGTGAGGTCCCAGGCTTGATCCCATCCGAGGCGCGCGTCGTCGAGCAGGATGCGCATCAATTCGGGGACGCTGATCGCCGGGTGGGTATCGTTGAGCTGGACGGCGACCTTTTCGGGAAGCGCGGTCCAGTCGGAATTGGCGCGGCGAAATCGCCGGATCAGATCGGCGAGGGAGCAGGCGACGAGGAAGTACTCCTGCACGAAGCGCAGCCCCTGCCCCTGCGTCGTGGAGTCGTCGGGATAGAGGACCCGGGTGAGGGACTCGGCCGCGAGCGTTTCCGCCAGCGCGCCGACGAAGTCCCCGTGGCTGAACGTCTGGAAATCGAAGTAATCCGAGGCCGCCGCCGACCAGAGGCGCAGCGTGTTGATCGTCTTGCCGCCGTAGCCCACCACGGGCCGATCGAAGGGAAGGCCGATCAGAGTGGATGGCCGGCCCTGGATCGCTTTCAGCGCCCCTCCCCGGAGCTCGAACGAGCAGTTCAGCCTGATCTCGATCTTGTCTTCGGGACGGGCGACCTCCCACGGGTCGGGGCGACGGAGCCAGTTGTCCGGTTGCTCGCGCTGCCAACCATGGTCGATGGATTGCCGGAACATTCCGTACTCGTACCGGAGCCCGTACCCCATCGCCGGCAACTGCAGGGTGGCCATCGAATCGAGGAAGCACGCCGCTAGACGACCGAGCCCGCCATTTCCCAGCCCAGCGTCGGGTTCCTGTTCGAGCATGGCGAGCCAATCCAGGGATTTCTGCTCGACGGCTTCGTTCCAGATCGGGCTCAACAGCAGATTCGTAATGTTGTTGGTCAGCGACCGGCCGATGAGGAATTCCATCGAGAGGTAGTAGACGCGCTTGGGGTTCGCGCGCTCGTAGGTCTGCTCCGTGCGGACCCATCGTTGCGAAAGGACGTCCCGGACGGAACGCGCGACTGCCTCGTAGCGCTCGCGCGGCCCCGTCGCCGCGGGATCGGCGACGTTGTCGAAGAGCAGGTGACGCTCGTAGAGCGCATCCGCGTCACCCGTCAGCTCGATCCGACCTCCGTATTGCTGGCGCAGCGCTTCCAGCGTATCCGGGGGTGTTACTGCTCGAAGCACCGCAGCGTTTCTCGCGCTCATGTCGTCTCCCGGTCCAGCGTGTGCGCCTGGCCGACGCGCCGTTCGTGATCCATTTCATCCCCGCGCCGGATGACCGGCTCGGATCTACCCTGCAACCGGCCGGTCAAAACCGCGGCAAGTTTTTGTCCGACGAGCCGCTTTCCGAGCCGGACCGCCTCGACCTCCCCCATCCGCGGCTGCAGCGTGGGCTGTCCGACTGTCATGCATATCGACACGATTGTGACTCCTCCACCTGATCACTCTGGCCAGCATCGACCGCGAGCACCGGCTTCTGCACGAACCATGCCTGTTCCACCGAAAACCGGAGCGTCTTTTGCGGACGCGGTCCGCTCGATAGCGCTCGAAGGTGACAGCATCCGTACCGTGATGACGATCGCCGGGAGCAGATACGCGATCGTCACCCAGAACCACATGAGAGCGCCCGCGCACTCCTGGTCCTGGAGCGGCGAGAGGCCGAAGAGCCCGCTCGCGGAATGATGCGACGGATAGACGACGCGGCCGCAGAAGGCGAGAAACGCGGAAAGAGCGTCGCAAGGCAAGGTCGCGAGGAACGATCTCGCCGATGGCTCCCGCCAACTCGACGCCCGTCGCGCCCGCCCCGACGATCACGAACGTCAGCCAGGCGCGCCGCTGGAGCGGATCGGAGAGACGCTCGGCCACCTCGAACGCGTAGAGGATCTTGTGCCGGCTGCTCGTCGCCTCTTCGACGCTCTTCAAGCTGGGCGCATTGCCGCCAGTCGTCGCCCTGACGAAGCATGCGAGGCAGCTTGCTGATCGGTCCTTGCTCATGGCGCCGCGCCGTCAGAGGCTGAAGCCGGAAAGGAGATAGAACGAGGTGCCCTCGTCCGAGTGCACCACCGTGGCCTTGATCGCGGAGGCGAACTGGAAACTCTGGCCTGAGGCGAAGATTCCCAGCCAGAGGCCGCCGCCATAACCCGTGTGCCACTTGGACGAGCTCTCGTTGGCGACGAAGACGCGTCCGACGTCCGCCAACGCCGTGAGGCCATATCGGAACGGCAGAGCCGCGTTGAACTTTCCGAGCGCAACCTGCAGCTCGCTATTCGCGACCACCGACGCATCGCCGGCGAACCGGTTCAAGTCGTAACCCCTCAAGAGATTCCCAACCGACGCACCGGTCAGGTCGAGCGGCAAGCGCTGTGCGGCGCCCCCGATGAATGCGGACTCGAAGAACGGATATCTCCCCCAGTTCTTCTCGCCGGCGACGCGCGCGTTGAACTGCATGTCGGTGACAAAGTGCCAGCCGAACGAGGCCGAGGCTTCCCCGCGCAGCTTGCTGAACGCGGCAGGGTTGCTGAAGATCTCCGGGGTGTGACGGCCCGTCACCTGGAGGAAGAGACCCCTTGTGGAAGGGAAGGATCCCGCTCGGGTGTCCATGGCGAGGACCACCTCACCGCTCCCCAGCGTCATCCCGCCGCTCCCCTCGGGTCGTGTAGTCGCGAGAATCCGCGAGTCGTCCACGCTCGATGCGTGCTTGAACAGCACTCCCACGCGTGCATGGAGCGGACCGACGAACGGAACCTCGATCTGGGGATTGGCGACAAACACCCCCTGCCTCACGTTGTAGAAGCCCGCCGACTGGAGGGCCGAGTCCCGCGGTGTCTCGTTTCCGAGGCCGAAGTACTTCACCGTGTCCATTCCGGAGTAGGCGATGTACAGGAGCCCCCGCGCCGGCGAGCGGGTCCTCACGTCTGCGGAGTATTCGAGGCGAGGCCGGTTCGTCCCGGTCGACCATGCCGCTCCGAAATTCATCACCGAGGAGACGGGATCGAGCTGGAAGCCGTATCCAGTCCGCTGCAGGGTGGCGCCCGCTACGAGCCCCCTGTCCCCGTCGTACGACAACTGAGGATAGAAGAGCGCGTCGCTCCCCCAGTCGCGAAAGGTCTCGTAGTGGTGCGCAAGCGCCGCGTCCGCCTTCGGGTTCGGGAGAGGTGATGCGCTCGCCTCGAGAGCTGATGCGCTCGGCGGAGGATCCTTCAGCGGCGCGTACACGTGGATCGCGGACGGCTGCGAGCTCCGGTCGGAGACCTCGACGGTCTTCGGCGGTGCGACCACACGGACCCGGATGGTCTGATCGGCCACGCCATCGACCAGGATCCGGTCCGCGCCGCCCATCGTGTACAGGCGGATCTCCGAGGTGTCCTCGGAGAGGAACGTCCGCCGGAAGTACGGGCTGCCTGCCCTCTTTCCGGTTTCCGGGTCGCGCGTATAGATCGCGACCTCGACCGCCCCGCCCGCCTGCCGCTCGATCTGGAATTCCTCGCCCGTTTCCGTGCCGCGCACGTCCACCTGGTCGGCCAGGAGGCGGTAGTAGTCCCGCGACGCCGCGGGCAGGGCATCGCGGCGACTGCGAAGCGCCTTCTCCAGATCCGCACCCTTTTGCGCGTACACCGCCTGCGGGAGGTGATGAACGGCATCCGAGATGACGGAGTCGGTGAGCTTCGACACGAGCTCGCTGGTGACCGCCTCCCATTCCGTCTTCTCGAGTCCCACGAGGAAACGCCGGTCGGTGAAGCGACCCGCGAATGTCAGTTTGTCGATCGGCGCGTAGCTCGGACCGAACCCGGCGATCTGCTTGGTGTAGTACTCGACGAGCGAGGGAACCACGCCGTCGAATCGGCTGAATGCCTGGTCGCGGTCGCGCGGGACCGGCTCCCAGATGCGCTTGCCGTCCTGCTCATAGCGGACCCAGCGCCACTGGTCGATGTGTCGATCCCAGTCGCCCACGAGGACATCGATCAGCCGGGCGCGCAGGTAGGCGCGCGCATCCACCCGTTCGTCGCTGCGCTGCTCGAGCCGCTGGAAGAGCGTCGGCGTGTCGGCGACCTTGGTCGCTCCCTCGAGCCCGCGCTCCATCCGTTCCTCCATCAGCCCGAGCATGCCGGCGAAATCGTGGAATTCGGCGAGGCGCGGATCGTCAGGCAAGACCACGAGCTGCGGCGTGGCATGGTGGATGTCGGCAACGTCGAGCAACGACGGGACCATCAACGCGCCGTATGGGTTCGCAGTGCTGGTTTCGTCCTGGAACAGGTCTCCAATCAAGGATTCGCGGGTGTCGGGATCCAGTACGCGGGTCGGATCCTTGTCGACCGATCGGAACGCCCAGGTGCGGCGGTTGCCGCTCTTGAAGTGGAGGTTCTTCGTCTCCAGTCCGCCAACCAGACGATCCGGCCGCAGGCCCCCGTCGAAGGCTTCCAGATCGAGGACCGGCACTTCGATCGGGGTGGTCCATACGTCGCGCCAGTGCTCGCCGAGAAAGAAGCTGTAGAGCCATCCGGCGCGGTAGCGCGCGCCGGGCGCCATGGTCACGGTACGAGCAGATTCGCTGGCGTGGGTCACCCCAGCGCAGACGAGACACCACACCAGAATGATCAGCTCCGGTCGTCTCCCCATGCTCGATGCATGCGTTGCACGGGTCGTGCCGGCTCGTCACCTGGCGCGCCGACCCCATCAATTCAACCGGAGTGACGATGCGGCCGTGAGGGCCAGCAGGTCCGCCCGGCTGGAGGTTGCGCTTGCGCTCCGGAGCCGGGAGCGCTGGAGGCAAGAGTTGAGTCAAGCCGCTCAAAATCGGCCCGGCCTGACGCTGTCGAGCGTGCGGCGCCCTGACGGACAACCGATCATGCTCGACGGGATCCCGGCAGGCGAGGCGCGTTTTCACGGTGATTCAGGGTTGGCACGACCCCTGCTACGCCATCCTTGCAAGGAGGTTCTGGCCATGATCGCGGGGGTCGTCACAACGAAGCGGGCGCTCGATTTCGTGGTCAAGGCGGTGGCGGCCGCGGCGTTCGTCGTCTGCGTCGAATGGCTCTTGCGGCGGCGGCAGCGAAAAAACCGCAGCGAAAGGGTCGCGGCTTCCCCGCGGGCGCGGTTGCGGGTGCGGCATGGGACCGATCGCGGACGCGTGACCTTCGCCATCGAGGGCACGCTCGACGAATTCGTTGCCCGGCTGCTCGCGTGCTCCGTCGCGCAGGTCCGCCCTCGGCGACGATGATCGTCTGAGCGCGGCGGGGCCGATCCGGGGCAGGGCCCTTGCGGTCTTCGCGCGCGTGTTCGCGGCCGGCCGGCAGGTGCGTCTGCGCGGACTGGGCGAAGGGCACCATGGACTGCTCGTCCTCTGCACTGAGCTGCGGCAGACGGACAGGGATCAGCAACCTTCAGGGGCAGCGGGCAATCGATCTTCGGCTGTGCGGCACCTTGGACCCAGCCGCAGGCCTCTCTTCGACCGGTCGAAGAAGTGCGAGCTCGAGACGGCAGTCGCTGCGGCCGCGTGAACCCGTGTCGACCCTCGCAACGCATCTGGAGTTGACCAAGCCACGCATCACGGCGCTGGTCGTCTTCACGACCGCCACGGGACTCTGGCTCGCGCCAGCGCGGCCCACGGTCTACACGGTGCTGTTCACGCTCATCGGCACGGCGATGGTCGTCGCCGCGGCGAACGTGCTGAACATGTATCTCGAGCGCGACACGGACGCGCTGATGCCGCGGACGATGCGCCGGCCGCTGCCCTCGCATCGCATGGATCCGCGGCGCGCGCTGCAGTTCGGTCTGCTGCTCGCCGCGGTTTCCGTTCCGTTTCTCACCTTCGCCGTTGGTGCCATTCCGGGAGTGCTCGCCGCGATCGCGCTTGTGAGCTACGTGCTCATCTACACGCCGATGAAGCGGCGCACGGCCGCCTCGCTCCTGGTGGGCGCAGTGCCAGGAGCGATCCCGCCGCTGATCGGATGGACCGCGGCGACCGGCCTCGCGGATCATTTGACGCGCCGTTCGTGAGCCATCTCGTCCCAGAGTCGGATCACCGGCTCGGATCGATCATGCTCGTACCCCACCGCACTGAGGCTGGCCGTGCCGAGCAGGAAGTACCTGCCTGCCCCCGGTTCGAGCCCAAGCCAGCGG
>Ga0209236_1000197_pt1 | contig 32071 bp, 29 predicted proteins | sample GraSoi013_1_40cm_FD_185819 | JGI IMG/M metagenome (GOLD analysis project Ga0209236, IMG submission 185819) | Grasslands soil microbial communities from the Angelo Coastal Reserve, California, USA - Sample 09_27_2013_1_40cm (SPAdes) (version 2) | ecosystem: Environmental > Terrestrial > Soil >... | reverse complement strand
CGAACATGGGATACACGAGGTCGTTCACGCTGAGCGCGGTCTCACGGACGAGCCGGCGGAGCAGACCCTTCTCGCGCAGCCGGCGGGGACGGAACATCGCATGTGGCATCACTCGCTCCTTCTCGTCATGCGCGACTCGACCCGGCCCTGCCGCGCTCCCAATCGGGCGAAGTGCTCGCTGAGCGCGCGCGCGAGGGCGGGAATGGTGTACTCGATGGGCATCACGTGCGTGGTGAGGCCGTATTCGGCGGCGGTCGCCGCCGTGATCGGGCCGATGGAGGCGACGACGACGTCGGCGAACCACGTTTGCCGCTCGTCCTCGGTGAACAGCTCCGCGAAATTCCGGGCCGTCGAGGAGCTGGTGAACGTCACCGCGTCCACGCCACCGGCCGCCAGCGCCTCGCGCAGTCGTTGGGCACTCGCCTCGACCCGCTTCGTGACGTACGCCGGAACCTCGCACACCTCGGCGCCCAGACGGATGAGCTCTTTGACCAGGACGTCGCGCGTCTGGGCGGCGCGAGGCAGGAGCACGCGCTCACCCCTGCGCAGCACGCCGCGCAGGTGCTCCACCAGCGCCTCGGCCCGGTACTCGCCGGGGACGATCTCGGGGCGCACGTCGTGCTCACCGAGGGCATCCGCGGTCGCCGGACCGATCGCCGCGACGCGCTTGCCGGCAATGCCGGCCCACTCGAGGCCGCGCTCGCGCAGCCGGCGATCGACCATGGCCACGCCGTTCACGCTCGTGAACATGACCCACGTGAACGTGCTGAGCTCGTCGAGGGCGCGGTCGAGCGGGTCCCAGGAGATCGGGGGCTCGATGGCGATCGTCGGCGCCTCGAGCACGGACGCACCGGCGGCCTCGAGCAGGGTCACGAAGCGGGCGGCCTGCTCGGCGGCCCGAGTGACCACGATCGTCCGTCCGTTCAGCGGGCCGCCGTTCTTCACGAGGACCACCGCCCGGGGTCGAGCCCCGCGACCTCGGCGGCCCCCTGGGCCAGCAGCGATTCGGCGAGGCCGCGGCCGAGGGTCTCGGCGTCTTCCACAGGTCCAGCCGCCTCGGCGCGCAGAACCTTCCGGCCATCCTCGCTCGCCACGACCGCCGCCATCCGGAGCCGCGTGGCGCCGTCGAGCACGGCGTGAGCCGCCATCGGCGTCGTGCACGACGCTCCCAGGCGCCGCAGGTACGCGCGCTCGGCGAGCGCGCAGACGCGCGTGGCCCGATGGTCGAGACGCTCCACCGCCGCACGAGTGCGCCGATCGTCGCGCCGGATCTCAACGCCGATGATCGCCTGGCCCACAGCCGGCACGAACACGTCGGGCGACAGAAACGTGACGTTCGTCGGGCGAAGTCCGAGGCGAGCGAGCCCGGCCGCGGCCAGGAGAATCGCGTCCCAGTCGCCGGACTCGAGCTTGTGGAGGCGCGTATTCACGTTGCCCCGAACCGGCTCGACCCTCACGTCGGGCCGGGCAGCGAGCACCATGGCGCGGCGGCGCAGGCTAGCACTTCCCACGAGCGCACCTGGCCTGAGCGCCTCCAGGCCTCCTCCCATCCGCGAGACGAGCACGTCGCGGGGATCGGCACGCTCGGGAAACGCGGCCAGCTCGAGGCCCTCGGGAAGCTCGGCAGGCAGGTCCTTCAGGCTGTGCACGGCGAGATCGATCGTCCCGGTCGCGAGCGCTTCCTCGATCTCGCGGACGAAGAGCCCTTTGCCGCCGCTGTCGGCCAGCCGGCCCAGCAGCCGATCACCTTCCGTCCTCATCGGCACCAGCTCGACGTCGGCGCCGGCGCGGTGAAGGTCATCGGCCACCGCCCGAGCCTGGGCGAGCGCGAGGGGGCTCGACCGCGTCCCGAGCCGCATCATCCCTGTCGCCCCAGCCCGAACAGCTCGTGGACCAGCTCGGTCCACGAGCGGCCGTGGCCCGCGCGTGACGACTCCCGCAGCTTGGTGATCGGTGTGTGGAGGATCTTGTTCACGATCGCGGAGGAGAGCGCGTCGATCGCGTCCTTCGTCTCCGGCGAGGCGTCCCCCAGACGAGCCATCGTCTTCTTCACCTCGCCGAGCCGGATCGACTCGAGGCGCTCGCGGAGGGACACGATGGTCGGGATCACGTCGGCGTCGGCCAGCCGGGCGAGGAACTTCCCGACCTCGCGCTCGACCAGCGTCTCGGCGCGCTGGGCCTCGCGCCGCCGCTCGCGCAGGTTGGCGTCGACGACCTGCTTGAGGTCGTCGATGTCGTAACAGTAGACGTCCTCGAGCGTCTCCACGCTCTCCTCGACGTTGCGCGGCACCGCGATGTCGATGAAGAACAGCGGCCGGCCGCGGCGCCCGTGGAGGACCTCCGCCACCATGTCGCGCCGGATCACGGGCTCGTGCGCGCCCGTCGAGGTGATCACGATGTCGGCGGACGCGAGCGCCGTGGTCAATTCGTCGAAGGGCACGGCCGTGCCGGAGAGCGCGCGGGCCATCTCGAGCGCCCGGCTCCACGTCCGGTTGGCGACGTAGATCGGGAACGCGCCCTGCTCGACCAGGTGGCGCGCCGCGAGCTCACCCATCTTGCCCGCGCCGACCAGGAGCACGGTGCGACCCGACAAGCCGTCGAAGATCTTCTTGGCCAGCTCGACCGCGGCGAACGAGACCGACACGGCGTAGCGGCCGACGTCGGTCTCCGTGCGGACCTTCTTGGCGACCGCGAACGCGTGCGTGAACAGCGAGTGCAGCGCCGGCCCGACGGCCTCGCACGCTTGGGCCAGCGCGAAGGCGTCCTTCACCTGACCGAGGATCTGCGGCTCGCCGATCATCATCGAATCGAGACTGGCGGCCACGCGGAAGGTGTGGCTGACCGCATCCCGATCGACGTGCGTGTAGAGGCACGCGTCGACCGCGGCCGGATCCAGGCCGCGCTGGTGACACAGGTGCCGGAACACGGTGGCGCGCGCTTCGCCCGGGACCTCGGCGACGCCGTAGACCTCCACGCGATTGCAGGTCGAGACGATCACCGCTTCGGCCATCCCACCTTCGACCAGCACCTCGCGCAGGATTTCGCGGAGCTTGTCCTCTTCGAGGGCGAGCTGCTCGCGAACGGCAACCGCGGCCGTCCGATGGTTCATGCCGGCGACGAAGAGGCCCATCAGGAACCGTGCCGTCCGGGGAGCAGGAACCCGGCGCCGAGCGTGAGCACGAGCGCCGCGAAGCCGATGATCGCGAAGTAGGCGGCGCGCCGTCCGTGCCAGCCCGCGGCCGCACGGCCGGCGAGGGTCGCCGCGTAGATCGCCCACGCGACGAACGAGAAGAGCGCCAGTGGATCGAAGGCGAAGATGCTCCCCCACACGCGCCGCGCCCACAACGCTCCAAGGAGAAGACCAGTGGTGAGGAACGGAAAGCCGAGTGCGAGTGTCCGATAGGTCAGGCGGTCGAGCGTCTCCAGCGACGGCAGGCGATAGTAGAACGTCCCCGGACGCTTCGCCTTCAGCGCCCGCTCCTGCAGCAGATACATGACCGCGCCGGCGAAGTTGAGGACGAAGGCCGCGATGCCGATCAAGGCCAGCCCGATGTGGACCCAGAGCCACGCGCCGGACAGCGCGCGGTCGATGTCGGGCCCCTCGAGCGGCCGCCCGACGGCCGACATGCTGAGCATAACGGCCACCGGGAGCACGAACGCTCCGAGCACCCTCACGCCGTAATGCCGCTCGGCCCACATCTCGAGGAGCACGACGACCCAGACGGCGACCGACACCGCTTCGGGCAGACTGGTGAGAGGCGGACGCCCCATCTCGACTCCGCGTATGACGAGGGCCAGGGAGTGACAGACCCAGCCTCCGAGCGTTGCCACGGAGCCGAGACGGTGGATCAGGTCATGACGTTGAACGAGGTAGGCGAGCGCAAGACCGGTGGCACAGACGTAGCCAATAACCGCCAGAGTGAAGAATGTCGAGCTTATCACGTGAACGCCTCACGAAATTTTACCACATTCCCGATGGGTTACGGCCGGCGAAGCGCTATGAATTCCCCTTCTTACCGAGGTCGACGATGGTGGGCAGCGCCCGCCAGTAGCCGCTCCGCTGCGCGACCAGATCGAGATGCGGAGACCCCCAGTCTTCCACCAGGGCGGGGCCACCGTTCCACCTCACCCGGCGATCGAGTTCCTTCAAATATCCTCGGCACTTGATACACGCGGAGATGAAATACCCCTCGTCGCCGGATTCCGGCTCCAGACGACGAAGATCCTCGGTGTCGGTGTTTCCGCAGAAGGAGCACCAGACCCGCGACGCGGTCCAACTGCCCCCACACACGTGGCAGGCGAGCCGGCGCCGGCCATCCTCGACGACGTCACTGAAACCGGGCGGTGCCCCGCAGAACGGGCACACCCCGAGCTGCCACACGCCGTCCGCCAGGTGTTCGCGGGCCACCAAAAAGTACTGCTCGAGGAGAGGCCGCAGCGTCGCGGCGCTGATGAACGCGACCAGCGCGGCATCGAGGCCGATGCGGTGATCGACGGTCCCCAGTCGCCCGCGCGCGGGGAACAGCGACGTCACGGTCAGGTGTCCGGCGTCCCACGCGTCGGCGAACGCGCGGAGTCCGTCGAACGCGTCGCCACGGAGGCCGCCGACGATGTCGAGGACCGGACCCAGCAGTGGCTCGACGGTCTCTGCGTCGAGTGGTGGCGTGGCTTCGGCCAGGATCGGCACGCCACGCTCCCACCGATGCGCGCACGCACCGGAGTCCCAGTCGAGCGGCGTGACCTCGACGGGAGTCGCCGCCCACAGCCGGACCAGCTCCTCGTAGACGGCGAGCGCCGGAGCGAACGTCGGGCGCCGGCGCAGCAGATCGCTCCAGGCCTCGATCAGATCGACGGCCGACATGACGCCCATGCTGGCGGCTCGGTGATCAAAACACAAGGGGCCGGTTGCCCGGCCCCTCGACAGGAGGCGTGCTCCGCGTTCAGGACTGGATCGACATGACGATCACGTAGCGGAGAATGAAGCCACCGACCAGGACGAGCACGGCGGCGAGCGCTCCGAGCGCCTTCCGGCCGTGGCCGACGAAGTCGAGCACCAGCGGAACGACCAGCCCGAGCGCGACCAGGCCGCCCCAGAACAGCGGCGCGAAGTGGCCGCTGACGATGGGCCTGGCGGCGGAGCCCAGGAGCGCGAGGAAGAGCGCCAGCACGACGAGCTCGATGATCATCGAGTAACGGTCCGCGTGTTTCACCTTGGCCAGGCCCGGGTTCGACCCACCGCCCGTCAGGGCAAGGATTAGCGAGACCGCGGCCATCCCGGTGGAAGCGCCGGAGGCCAGGAAGAGCGCACCCATCAGACGGCCTTCACTCCAGAACGGCTGGGCCGTCGCGCTGAGCAGCACGCCGGTGTAGCTGGCCAGGAAGAATCCGAAGAGCATGCCGATCAGGCCGATCCGACGCCGCAGCCTCGCCATGTGCTCGAACGGCCCGAAGCACATGACCGAGGACACGAACGAGAACAGCCCGAACACGCCGACGGCCCACGCGCCGAGCGACATCGGATCCCAGAACTTGAGCGTGCGCATCATGTTGAGGAATCGCGTCGGCACGCCGAGATCGGCGATCAGCAACAGGCCGCAGAGCGCCACCAGCGGCAGCGAGAGCAGGTAGCCGACGAGCGCGACCCGGGAGGACCGTGGGCCACCGACGTTGTCGGCGATGGCGGCGGTGAAGTAGGCGCCGCCGGCGATGCCGCCGAAGAAGAAGTACAGGACGATCATCATGCCCCAGTCGGGCGTCTTAAGCATGACCGCCTCCGTCTCCTCGTCCGCGGTCACGGAACGCGAGGAGCGCGCCCAACCCGACGAGGACGGCCGAGCCGATCGAGAGGAGCGAGTCGACCACGACGTTGCGCTGCGGGACCTTCGGGTTCTCCGGAAGGTTGTACGTGGACGGTTTCGCCAGCAGCAGAAAGAACGCGTTCAAGCCGCCCAGGAAGCCCTTCTGATCGGCCCCGTAGAGCTGGGCGTCCTTGAAGCCCATCGCCTTCAGGGTCTCCACACGCTTGCCGGCCTTCGAAACGAGCTCGTCGCGGAACCCGAACTGGATGGACTCGGTAGGACAGGCCTTGGCGCAGGCGGGGCCGAGGCCGTTGTGGATGCGGTCGTTGCAGAACGTGCACTTCCTGGCGGTCCCGGTGTGCTCGTTGAAGCTGACGACGCCGAACGGGCACGACGACACGCAGTAGCGACACCCGTTGCAGGTGTCCTGGTTGATGTTGACCGTGCCGAACTCCGTCCGGTAGATGGCGCCGGTGGGGCACGCGTCCAGACATCCCGCGTCAGCGCAGTGCTTGCAGACGTCGGACATCAGCAACCACGCGAGGTCACCACTCGGGCTGGCGCCCGGCGCTTCCATGAAGCGCACCAGGCGAAACGTCGAGTCCGTGAAGTGGGCGTGGTTCTGGTAGGTGCCGGTCCACTCCGGCTGCTCCATGCCGAGCTCGTTCCACTGCTTGCACGCGACCTGACAGGCCCGGCAGCCGATGCAGAGGGAGGTGTCCGTGAACATCGCGAGCGTGCGCGCCATCGCTACACCACCCCCTTCTTCACGTTGCAGACGAAGGCTTTCGTCTCCTGGATGTAGACGTTGGGGTCGCCGACCGTCGCGGACAGGTCGTTGGTGATGTCGCCCTTGGAAATGCCGTTGTAGCCCCAGTGCCAGGGCACGCCGATCTGGTGGATCGTCTTGCCGTCGACGATGAACGGCTTGAACCGACTCGTGACCATGGCCTTCACGTGGATCTTGCCGCGCGGCGACGACACCGTGATCTTGTCGCCGTTCTGGATCCCGAGCTCGCCGGCCAGCTCGTGGCTGATCTCGGCGAAGTGCGACTCGAACATCTCGGCCAGGTACGGCAGGTAGCGGGACATGACGCCGGACAGGTGATGCTCGGTCAGGCGGTACGTCGTGATGACATACGGATAATCGGGTGACCCGACCGGCGCCAGCTCGTTCTTCTGATCGGGCACCTTCCAGATCTTCGCCACCGGGTTGTTCTGTGTCTTTGAGAGGAGGTTCTTCACCGGCGACTCGATCGGCTCGTAGTGCTCGGGGAACGGGCCGTCGTTGAGCGGCCCGAAGAACGCGCCGACGAGATCGGCGCGCATGATGAACGGCTTGTCACCGTTCTTCGCGTCGGGTGCCAGGAACGGGTTGAAGTCGGGCACGTCCATGCCGACCCACTTCCCCTTCTCTTCGGGCTTCTGCCCGGGAGCCTCGGGGTCCCACCAGATCAGCTTCTTCTTCTCGCTCCACGGCCGGCCCTTGAGGTCGGCGGAGGCGCGATTATAGAGGATGCGCCGGTTGGCCGGCCACGCGAACGCCCAGCCGTGGCCGAGGTAGTCCTTGGCGTCGGCGGGCTTGCGCGCATTGGCCTTGTTGATGACCTTGCCATCCGGCCCCTCGACGGTGACGCCCGTGTAGATCCAGCACCCCGATGTCGTCTTGCCGTCGTCGGTCAGGTGGCCGAACGTCGCGATCGGCTGGCCCTTCTTGTAGACGACCTTCCCGTCCTTGTCGGTGATGTCCTCGGTGGCGACGCCGTTGATCTCCTTCAGGACTTCCAGCATGTCCGGCTCTTTGGGATCGCTGCCGAACTGGAAGTTCGCGGCGAGGAAGCCCTTGTCGCGCGACTTGCTCGATCCGGCGTAGAGCTTCTGCAGGCGCTTGCCGAGATTGGTGACGAATTCCGCATCCGAGGTCACGTCGCCCGGCGGGGTCACCGCCTTCTCGTGCCACTGGATCAGCCGCATCGTGTTGGTGAGCGAGCCGTCCTTCTCGGCGGCCGGCGCGGCCGGCATGAAGAACACCTCGGTCTTCACGTCCTTCGGATTCGTGCCGGGCGCCTTCCAAACCTCGGCCGTCTCGGTGATGAAGATGTCCTTCACCACCAGCCAGTCCAGGCGCGTCATCGCGTCGCGGGCCAGCTTGGCGTTCGGGCCGCCGACCGCGGGATTCTGGCCGAGGGCCAGGAAGCCCTTGATAATCCCGTTGTACATGTCCACGAACATGTGCTGGTGGCTATAGGCGTCGGCCGACGCGCGCTTGGGCAGCCAGTCGTAGCCGAAGTCATTTTCCTTGGTGGCCGCGTCCCCATAGAACGCCTTGAGCAGGCTCACCATGAACTTCGGCTTGTTGGTCCAGTACCCGCCCTTCGGCGTCTCTTTTTCGAGGTAGGTCTTGAGATCGGGATGCGCGTCACGCAGCGGCTGGGCCAGGTACCCGGGCAGCTCGTGGTAGAGCAGCTCGAGGTCGGTGGCGCCCTGCACGTTGGCATGGCCGCGGAGGGCCGTGACGCCGCCACCGGGCCGGCCGATGTTGCCGAGCAGGATCTGCAGCATGCACAGCGAGCGGATGTTCTCGACGCCGTTGGTGTGCTGGGTCAGGTTCAGCGCGTACGTGATGGTCCCGGTCTTCTCGGGCCCGGAGTTGCCGCAGTAGAGCTTGGCCACTTCCTCGAACTTCGCCTTCGGGATCCCGCACACCCGCTCCACCATCTCGACGGAGTAGCGGCTGTAGTGGCGCTTCATCAGCTGGAAGACGGTGTGGGGGTTCCTGAGCGTCGGGTCCCGCTGGGGGTTGCCCTCACCGTCGACCTGGTACTTCCAGCTCGACTTGTCGTAGGTCCGCTTGGCGGGGTCGAAGCCGGTGAAGAGACCGTCGAGGTCGGTCGCCGTCTTGAACGCCGGGTCGATCAGGAACGAGGCGTTCGTGTAGTGGACGACGTAGTCCTTGAAGTACAGGTTGTTCTGGATCGCGTAGTTGATCAGGCCGCCGAAGAAGACGATGTTGGTGCCGCTCCTGAGCGGCACGTGGATGTCGGCGGCGGCGCTGGTCCGCGTGAAGCGCGGGTCGACGTGGATGAACTTCGCGCCGCGCTCCTTGGCCTTCATCACCCACTGGAAGCCCACCGGGTGGTTTTCGGCCATGTTGGAGGTCGCCATGATGACATCCGAGTTCTGCATGTCGATCAGGTTCGTCGTCATCGCCCCCCGCCCGAATGTGGTCCCCAAAGCTGGGACCGTGGCGGAGTGTCAGACTCGGGCCTGGTGTTCGTGGTAGACGATCCCGAAGGTGCGGTTCAGCTTGGACAGCAGATAGCATTCCTCGTTGTCGGAGCACGCCGACCCCAAGGAGGCGATCGCCTCCAGCCGGTTGACCGTGACCTCCTGGCCCTCCTTCGTCTTCTCCTTCTCGATGAGGTACTTCTCACGCGTCTCGTAATAACGCTTGGCGACTTGCTCGTACATCCACTCGAGCGGCTTCTCCTCCCACGTCTCCGATCCGGGCGCGCGATAGAGCGCCTTGGTCGGCCGCAGCGGGTTGTTGGAGAGCTGGATGGTGGCCGCGCCCTTCGGACACAGCCGTCCCAGCGTGTGCGGCGTGTCCGGGTCGCCCTCGATGTCGATGATCTTGCCGTCCTTTGCGTAGATGAGCTGGCCGCAGCCCACCGCGCAATAAGGACAGACGCCGCGCACGACTTTGGCTTCCTTGATCTTCAGCGACGTCGCCACCGCCTCGACCGGCGTGAGGTCGAGTCCGTTGGCGCCGACGGCGACTCCCGTCGCCGTCGCGGTTCCGAATTTGAGAAAGTCGCGCCGCGACAAACTCATGATGGCCCTCCGTGACGACGGCGGCGTCGTTGGCAGACGCTCGCCAGCATGACCTCCCGAGCGGAGTCGGCGAAGACAAGAAGGCGCACAGCGATGGCCGTCGAGGCGTTCACGCGCTCGACGCCTAAAATTCCGGACTCGTCAGCTCATCCCAGACGCGACGGACGATGACGATCCGATCCGGACGCCCGGCCTGGCGATCGACGCGGATGATGTCGCCCGGATGAAGCGCGTCGAGACCGGCCGGACCCTCGCCCGCGACCAGCAGCGAGTCGCCGCACGTGAGATCAGTGCACGCGTCGCCTTCGGCGCGGACCCGGACCCGTCCACGGTCCTTGTCCACATCGACGACGGTGAGGCGATTTTGCTGAAGCCAGTCGGTAAGGCCTTGCGTCATTGCGAAAACCCCCTTCCAGCTCGTGGCCGACACGAATGCCCCAGTCGCCGAATGCTACGTCTGGTCTGACCAGGTTGTCAACATTGCACGGCCGTCAGCCCCTCCTTATATAGGGGCTGCTGCTCCCGGCACCCGGGTCCCGTCCGGCAGCCTGATTTGGGGGCCTAATCGTCTGTCCCCGGAGCCTGGCTGTAGAGGGTCAGGCGCTCGTCCAGGATCTGGCTGGCTTCCGAAACTTCAGCGCGCTCGAGAAGCTCGAGCACTCGCCGGCGCGTCGCCAGATCGACGATCGGCGCGTTGATGTAGGGGTTGTAGAAGCGGCCGAGCTCCAGCAGGATTCGATCGACTCGACGCAGGTCTCCGAGGTTGGCCTGGGCTTCACGGAAGAGCTCGACCGCGTAATCGTCGCGGCGCCTGAACTTCAGCCCCCGGCGCTGGCGCGCCTCTTCGCCGCCTTCGCCGTCCGCCTCAGCCATCGCCATCCGCCTCAGCCACGAGCCGTCGCCGGTTCGGTGAGCAACAGGCCCTCGCCCGTGTAGAGGTTCAAGCCGTCGGGACGAACATAGCCACACACGGTCACGTTGAGCTGCTCGGCGAGCGCCACCGCCATCTCGGTCGGCGACGTGCGAGACGCAACAATCGGCACGCCCATCCGGGCGGCCTTGAGCAGCATCTCGGAGGAGATCCGCCCCGTCGACAGGAGAATGCGGTCCTCGGTTGGGATTCCGCGAAGCAGCGCCTCGCCCTTCACCTTGTCGACGGCATTGTGTCGTCCCACGTCCTCGGCGACGACGAGAAGACCGTCCGGCTCGGCGAGCGCGGCGCCGTGGATGCCACGCGAGGCCTTGTAGTGAACGGCCGCGGTGAACAGGTCCTTCATGCGTTCTGCCAGCGCCTCCGGGCGAACTCGCCGCCGCGAGCTGAGGCGCGGGAACAGGCGGTGATCGATGCGAAAGGTGATGCCACCGCCGCAGCCCGAGGTCAGGATCCTCTCGGTGGGCAGCGTGACCGGCCGCGTGAGCGTCACGTCAGCGCGGCCATCGACCGGGGAGACGTCGACCTGTTGGACGTCGGCGAGGCCCTCGATGACTTTTTCCATCCACAGGTAGCCGACGATGAGAGCTTCCAGCTTCATGGGTGAGCACAGCAGCGTGAGGAACCGCTGGCCGTTGATGTAGAGGGTCAGCGGCTGTTCGCGGACGACTTCGCCGGTGGCCTCTTCGGCGCGGTCACCACGCACCTTGAAGTACGTTCTCATCGGTAGCCCGATTCTAGCAGTGCTGCCGGCCCAGGAGGCCGGCCATCAGTACAGGACGCGCAGCAGCGTCAGGCCCTGGGCGGGCGCCGTCGGGCCGGCCGTGGTCCGATCCCGACTGGCGAGCACGTCGCCCATCCAGGCCGACGGGCGTGTCCCGCGGCCGATGGCGACCGCGCTGCCCACGATGTTCCGCACCATGTGGTGCAGGTAGCGATCGGCGGACACGACGATGGCCAGGCGCGACCGGTGCTGGACGACGTGCAGCGCGCTCACGTGACACACCGGGCGCTGGCTCCTCCCAGGCGCGGCGCGAAACGCGCTGAAGTCGTGAACGCCGCGCAGCCGGCCAAGTCCGGCCCGCATCGCGCTGACGTCGAGCGAAACCCGAACGTGCCAGGCGTAGCGCCGCAGAAGCGGGCTCGCCACCGCGCCGTTGTCGATGAGGTACGCGTAACGCTTCCGCCTCGCGTGGCGTCGGGCGTCGAACCCCGCGTCCGCGTCGCCGACGCGAAGCACGCGGATATCGGCAGGCAGCATGGCATTCAGTGCGCCCTGCACCGCCGTCGCCGAGAGCGCGCTCTCCGTCGCGACCGAGGCCACCTGCCCGAGCGCGTGGACCCCGGCGTCGGTCCGGCTGGCGCCCACGACGCGCGTCGCCGGTCCCAGCAGCCGTCGAGCCGCATGAGTGAGGTGCCCCTGCACCGTCGGGGCGTCGGGTTGGACCTGCCATCCCGCGTAGGCCGTGCCGTCGTACGCGAGGACGAGGCGCAGGACGCGGACCGTCGAGACGCCGGCGGCTATCGCCGGCGGCGGTCCGTGAGATTGAGCCAGAGCACGATGACGAGCACGAACAGGCCGACGTTGACCACCTGATCGATCGAGAACTGCGGCAGCCCGACCATGCGCCCCTTGGCGTCGAGCCAGCTCGCGCGCGCCGTGTCCTTCGGCTCGTATCCCGTCGGGGCGTAGCCGCCGGCGGCGTGCAGGAAGCGGGTGACGTTGGGCACCACCAGGTAGGCCACGACAACGATGGTGACGATCACGGCGATGTGAAACCGCGTGTGGTAACCGAAGCGCCGGTGATAGAGCCGTCGGAGGCCGATGGCTTACCCTCGGACCAGCAACTCCGCGATCTGGACCGCGTTCGTCGCCGCGCCCTTGCGAAGCTGATCTCCCACGACCCAGAAGTTGAGCGCGCGCGGATGCGACAGGTCCTCGCGGATCCGCCCGACGTAGCAGTCGTCCTGGCCTTCCACCACGATCGGCATGGGATAGCGGTTCTCCGCCGGCTCGTCCCACAGGGTGAGCCCGGGAAAGGCCGCGAACAGCTCACGCGCCCGCGCCACCGAGATCTTCTGGTCCGTCTCGGCATTGACCGCGATCGAGTGACACGTGAAGACGGGCACCCGCACCGTGGTCGGCGCCACCGGCAGGTCCGGGATCTCGAGGATCTTCCGCGTCTCGTTGACGAGCTTCATCTCCTCGCCGGTGTAGCCGTCGCTCCCGAACTTGTCGATGTGCGGAATCAGGTTGAAGGCGAGCTGATGCTGGAAGTGGTGCGGCACCATGGCCTCGCCACGCGCCCACGCCAGCGACTGCTGGCGGAGGTCGTCGAGGCCGTTGACACCCGCCCCGGAGGCGGCCTGGAAGCTCGTCGCCACCACGCGGCGGAGCCGCCCGGCGTCGTGCAACGGCTTGAGCGGCATCACCGTGACGATGGTGGTGCAGTTCGGACAGGCCACGATGCCCTGGTGCCCACGCGCCGCGTGGGGATTGATCTCGGGCACCACCAGCGGCACGTTCGGATCCATCCGGAACGCGTTGGACTTGTCGACGACGATCGCGCCGGCGCGGACGATCATCGGCGCGTATTCCTTGGCCTGCGCCGAGCCCGCCGAGCAGAACGCGATCTCGACGCCCCGGAACGCCTCGGGCTCGACCTTCCGCACGGGCACCGCCTCGTCCAGGAACGTCACGGTCTTTCCGACCGAGCGTTCGGAGGCGAAGCAGCGCAGCTCGCGCACGGGGAACTTGCGCTCCTCGAGAATGCGGAGGGTCGTCTGGCCGGCGGCGCCGGTGGCGCCGACGACGGCCACGCAGAGCCCGGTCGCCATCAGTACTGGCTCTCCACGGCACGCACGATGAGGTCCCCCATCTCCTTCGTTCCGATCACCTTCTCGCCGCGCGCGGCGATGTCGCCGGTCCGGTGTCCTTGCTCGAGCACGCGCAGGACGGCTTGCTCGATACGATCGGCATCCGTTCCCCGGTCCAGCGAGTACCGCAGCAGCATCGCCGCCGACAGGATCGCGGCGATCGGATTCGCCACGCCCTTGCCGGCAATGTCGGGCGCCGTTCCGTGAACCGGCTCGTAGAGGCCGACGGCGCCCCGGCCCGCTCCGGCCGGACCCAGCGACGCCGACGGCAACATCCCCATCGATCCGGCCAGGATCGCCGCCTCGTCAGACAAAATATCACCGAAGGTGTTCTCGGTCACAATCGTGTCGAACTGCGTGGGCTTGTGGACGAGCGCCATGGCGCAGTTGTCGACGAGCACGTGGTCGAGCGTCACGTCGGGATAGTCCTTGGCGACGCGCGTGACCACCTCGCGCCAGAGGGTCGAGACGACGAGCACGTTGGCCTTGTCCACCGAGGTCAGGTGTTTCCGCCGCTTGCGGGCGACGTCGAAGCCGACCCTGGCCACGCGCTCGATCTCCCGCGTCGTGTACACCATCGTGTTGACGGCCCGGGCCCCGTCGGCCGTTCGCTCGACTCCCCGCGGCTCTCCGAAATAGAGCCCACCGGTCAGCTCGCGAATCACCATGATGTCAGTACCGTCGACGACCGAGCGCTTCAGCGGTGAAGCGTCGACCAGCATGGGGAAACAGCGGGCCGGTCGGAGGTTCGCAAAGAGGTCGAGCTCCTTGCGAAGGGCGAGCAGCCCGCGCTCGGCGCGCTGCTCCTGCGGGAGGTGGTCCCACTTCGGGCCACCCACGGCGCCGAACAGGATCGCCTGAGCCTTACGGACGAGGTCGAGCGTGGCCGCCGGCAGCGGCGTGCCGGCCGCGTCGATCGCGCTGCCCCCGATCAACCCCTGCTCGAACTCGAAGCCGAGGCCGGTGGCCTTCGCCACCGAGTGCAGCACCCGGACGGCTTCGACCGTGACCTCTTGTCCGATGCCATCGCCCGGCAGGACCGCGATCCGAACCGTCGTCATCGCCGGCTGTCCTATGGACCGACTTCTTTGGTCCGCTGCGCAGTGTGCACCATCCGGTTGAGGGCACTGAGGTAGGCGCGCGCACTCGCCTCGATGACGTCGGTCGACGCGCCCTTGCCCGACACGATCGTGCCGTCGAAATCGACCTTGACCGAGACCTCGCCGATCGCGTCCTTGCCCGAGGTGGCCGCGCGGATCGCATAATCGCGGAGCTGGCCCTTCATCCCCGTGATGGCGTCGACGGCGTTGAGCACGGCATCGACCGGACCGTCGCCCACCCCCGAGTCCTGGAAGAGCTCGCCGTCCTTCCGCAGCCGGATGGTGGCCGAGGGCACCACGCCGGTGCCGCTGATGACGTGCAAGTAGTCGAGCTCGTACGCGACGGGAATCTTCGTCGCCTCGTCGGTGACGATGGCGAGCAGATCCTCGTCATAGACCTCTTTCTTGCGGTCGGCGAGGTCCTTGAACGTGCGGAAGGCGCGGTCGAGGTCCGGACCGGCCAGGTCGAATCCGAGATCTTTCAGGCGCGCTGACAGCGCCGCCCGTCCGGAGTGCTTGCCGAGGACCAGCTTGTTGGCGGGCCGGCCGATGTCCTCGGGCCGCATGATCTCGTAGGTGAGCTTCTCCTTCAGCACGCCGTCCTGATGGATCCCCGCCTCGTGGGCGAAGGCGTTCTCACCCACCACGGCCTTGTTGGGCTGGACGTGGACGCCGGTGATGTGCGAAAGCAGGCGCGAGCTCCTGAAGATCTCCTCCGAGCGCACGCGCGTGTCGAGCCCGAAGAAGTCCTTGCGGGTGCGCAGGGCCATGACGATCTCTTCGAGCGACGCATTGCCGGCACGCTCGCCGATCCCGTTGATCGTGCACTCGACCTGCCGGGCGCCGTTCATGAGCGCGGTGAGCGAGTTGGCCACGGCCTGGCCGAGATCGTTGTGGCAGTGCACGGACAGGACGACCTTGTCGATGCCCTGGACCTTTTCCCGGATGCGCGCGATGCGCTCACCCCACTCGCGGGGAATCGCATAGCCGACCGTATCGGGGATGTTGATCGTGCGGGCGCCGGCGTCGATGACCGCCGACAGCACGTCACACATGTACTCGAAGTCCGTGCGCGACGCGTCCTCGGGTGAGAACTCCACGTCCTGACAGTATCCCCGGGCGTGGCGGACCGCATCGACGGCGGCCTTCATGATCTCGGCCCGCGACTTGCGCAGCTTGTACATCAGGTGGATGTCGGAGGTGGCCACGAACGTGTGGATGCGCGGCGTGCGGGCGTACTTCACCGCCTCCCAGCAGCGGTCGATATCGGCCAGGCCCACGCGGCTCAGGCCGCAGATCGACGGGGCACCGTCGAGCGTGCCGACCTGGCGGGCCACCGCCCGCGTCGCCTCGAAGTCTTCCTCGGACGAGATGGGAAACCCCGCCTCGATGACATCCACGTTGAGGCGCGCCAGCTGCCGCGCCATCTCCAGCTTCTCCATCCTGTTCATGGAGAACCCGGGCGCCTGCTCGCCGTCGCGAAGCGTCGTGTCGAAGATGATGACCCGATCCATGACTCCCCCCTGACTCAGTGGATATCTCCCGGTCGCGCTTCGGCGGGCCCCGGCACCGCCGCGCGGCCGATGATGAGCCGCCGCAGCGGCCCGGACATGGCATAGCCGGTGAACAGCACGAACAGGAACAGCTCGTGATGCGTGGCGACGATCATGATCGCCAGGACCACCACGAGCAGCGTCCGTACGGGCCGGCGCCGAGCGAAATCGATCTCCTTGAAGCTCCAGTAGCGGAACGTCGACACCATCAGCAGCGCCACGATGTAGCTGCCGACGGCGACAGCGACTTCCAGTTCCCGCGTCACCTCGCGGCCGTTCAGGATGAGGACCGTGGAGGCGACGACACCGGCCGCGGCGGGGGTCGACAGGCCCACGAAGAACCGTCGGTCCACCGTGCCCGTCTGCACGTTGAAGCGGGCCAGCCGGAGGGCGCCACAGATGACGAAGAGGAACGCCCCGAACCAGGCCGGGCGCCCGAGGTCGCGCAGGGCAAACGAGTAGAGCAGAAAGCCCGGCGCCACGCAGAACGAGACGATGTCGGCCAGCGAGTCGTACTCCACCCCGAACTGGCTCGTCGCGCGCATGAGCCGAGCCACGCGCCCGTCCAGCAGATCCATGACCATCGCCACGAAGATGGTCAGCGCGGCCTCGGCATAACGCTGGTCGAGCGTCAAGACGAGCGCGAAGAAGCCACAGAAGAGGTTGCCGGTGGTGAGCAGGCTGGGCAGGAGAAAGACGCCCCGCCGGCGCTTGTCCCTCAGCTCGTGCCAGCGGCGCTGACGCAAGCCCCGGCCCTGTCGGCGCGGGATCATGGCAGCACCCCCACCACCGTCTCGCCTCCTCGGACGCGATCCCCGACGCGCACGCGAACGTCGGTCTCCCGCGGCATCACGCAGTCGGTCCGCGACCCGAACTTGATCATGCCGAACCGCTCGCCCGCCTCCAGCTTGTCGCCCCGGCCCACCCGGCACACGATCCGGCGGGCGAGGACGCCGGCGATCTGGATCACGGTGATGCGGGCCCGGTCTCCCTCGAGGTGGAGCGTGCAGCGCTCGTTGACCACTCCGGCGTCCGGCTCGAACGCCGGCACGAACCGTCCCGGCGTGCTGACGCGGTCCACCACGCGGCCGGCGATCGGCGAGCGATTCACGTGCACGTCGAGCGGCGAGAGGAAGATGGACACCCGCACCGCCGGCCCCACCCACTCGTCGACGTCATCGACCACCCCGGTCACGCGCCCGTCGGCCGGCGACAGCACCGCCCCGGCCATGACCGGCACCCGGCGCTCGGGGTCGCGGAAGAAGCCGAGCGACGCCAGCGTCGCCGCGGCAAACGGCAGGGCGAGGCGACGCCGGCGGGAGACGAACAGGCCGGCCGCCAGCGCCGCCGGAACGGCGACGAACGGCCAGCCTTCGCGCGCGAGTGGAATCCTCTTCATCGTCACATCCGCGGCGGCTTGATCCAGGACATCATGGCCCGCAGCCGCTGGCCGACTTCTTCGATCTTATGGTCGGCGTCACGCTTGCGCATGGCCAGGAATTGCGCGCGGTTGGCCTGGTTCTCCAGCACCCATTCGCGGGCGAACTGGCCCGACTGGATCTCGCTCAGGATCTTCTTCATCTCGACCTTGGTCTCCTCGCTCACGACCCGCGGGCCCCGGGTGTAGTCCCCGTACTCCGCGGTGTCTGAGACCGAGTACCGCATGTAGGCGAGACCTCCCTGGTAGAACAGGTCGACGATCAGCTTCATCTCGTGCATGCACTCGAAGTAGGCGATCTCCGGCTGATACCCCGCCTCGACCAGCGTCTCGAAGGCGGCCTTGATCAGGTGCGAGATGCCGCCACAGAGCGTCGTCTGCTCGCCGAAGAGGTCGGTTTCTGTTTCTTCCTTGAACGTGGTTTCGATGACCCCCGCTCTCGTACACCCGACGCCCTTGCCGTAGGCGAGCGCCATGTCGCGCGCCTTGCCGGAGACGTCCTGGTACACCGCGACCAGCGCGGGGACTCCGGGGCCCTGGGTGAAGAGGTCGCGCATGACGTGCCCGGGCGCCTTGGGCGCGATCATCGTCACGTCGACGTCGGGCGGCGGCACGACCTGGTTGAAGTGGATGTTGAAGCCGTGGGCGAACATCAGCATCTTGCCTCGGCCGAGGCCGCCCTTGATCGACTCCTCGAACACCTGACGCTGAGTCTGATCGGGCAGCAGGATCATGACGACGTCACCCAGCTTGGCGGCGTCGGCCACGGGGGCGACCTTCAGGCCATCCTTCTCGGCCTTGGCCCAGCTCTTCGAGCCCTTGTAGAGCCCGACGACGACGTCCTGGCCGGAGTCGCGAAGGTTCAGCGCGTGGGCGTGGCCCTGGCTACCGTAGCCGATGATGGCGATCTTGCGTCCCTTGAGGAGACCGAGGTCAGCGTCCTGGTCGTAGAAGATTTTCGCGGGCATTCCTGCGTGTCCTTTCTGACGTTAGTCGGCGAATCCGACCACGCGCGGATCCTCGACGCGGCCGCGCTTGGCCGCCGGCGCCGGCTCGACGCGTCGTCGTGTCTTGGGACCGCGCGCGATGGCCACCTTGCCGGTGCGCACGATTTCCTGGATTCCCATCGGCCGCAGCAGCTCGACCAGCGCTTCCAGCTTGCCTTCCTCACCGGTCGCCTCGATCGTGAACGACTGCGGCGTCACGTCGACGATCTTGGCCCGGAAGATGTCGGCCGTCCGCATGATCTCGGCCCGGTGCTGCGGCTCGGCGTTGACGCGAATCAGCATCAGCTCGCGCTCGACGTGGTCGTCCTCGGTGAGGTCGCTGACCTTGATGACGTCGATGAGCTTGTGGAGCTGCTTCGTGACCTGCTCGATGACGAACTCGTCGCCGTGGACGACGATGGTCATCCGCGACACCGTGGGATCGAGCGTCTCGCCGACGGACAGGCTCTCGATGTTGTAGCCGCGGGCCGAGAAGAGCCCGGCCACGCGCGAGAGGACGCCGAACTTGTTCTCGACCAGGACGGCGATCGTGTGCTTGCCGGGCTCGCCACCGTTCTGCATCAGAAGCCCGTCTGCGACCGGGAGGCCTTCTCCCGCGCCGCCGTCGTCGGATTCTCGAGGATCATGTCGGTGTTGGCGCCGCCGGCCGGCACCATGGGGAACACGTACTCCCACTTGTCGACGCACATGTCGACCACCACCGGGCCGGGCGTCGAGAACGCCTTCTCCAGCGTCGGGACCACCTCGGACGGGCGGGTCGCCCGCAGGCCGACGCACCCGTACGCCTCGGCCAGCTTCACGAAGTCGGGGCTCCGCTCGAGGTCGATGGAGCAGAAGCGGCCCTTGTAGATGATGGCCTGCCACTGGCGCACCATGCCGTGGCCACCGTTGTTGATGATGATCGTCTTCACCGGCAGGTTGTTCTCGTAGCAGGTGGCCAGCTCCTGGCTGTTCATCGCGAAGGAGCCGTCGCCGTCGATGTTGATGACGAGCTCTCCGGGATGCGCCGCCGCCACGCCCATCGCGGTGGGCAGCCCGTAGCCCATCGTGCCGAGGCCGCCCGACGTGCACCAGCGGCGCGGGTACTTGAACCGGTAGTACTGCGCGGCCCACATCTGGTGCTGGCCGACGCCGGTGATGACATAGGCCTCACCCCGCGTGAGATTCGAGATCTCCTGGATCACGTGTTGCGGCTTGATCAGCTGATCGTCCCAGTCGAACCCGAGCGGATGGCGGGCCCGCCACTCGGCGATCTGGGCCAGCCACTGCTTGCGCGCCTCGTGGGCCAGCGCCGGCACGTCGTTCTTCGATTCCTCGCGCACCGCCTCGACGAGGCCGCGGAGGACCCGGCGGCAGTCGCCCACGATCGGCACGTGCACCTTGATGTTCTTCGAGATCGAGGACGGGTCGATGTCGATGTGGACGATCTCGGCGTCGGGCGCGAAGGCCTCCACCTTGCCGGTGACCCGGTCGTCGAAGCGCGCGCCCACCGCGACGAGCACGTCCGACTTGTGGACGGCCATGTTGGCGTAGTAGGCCCCGTGCATGCCGAGCATGTCGAGCGACAGCGGATGCTCGGAGGGAAACGCGCCCAGGCCCATCAGCGTGGTCGTGACCGGGATCTGGGTCAGCTCGGCGAGCTCGCGCAGCTCCTCGTTGGCGTCGGCCGAGATCACCCCGCCGCCGACGTACAGCACCGGCCGGCGCGCGTGCATCATGAGCCGCGCCGCCTTCTTGATCTGACCGGCGTGGCCCTCGTAGTTCGGGTTGTAGGAGCGAAGGTGGACCTTTTCCGGCCACACCAGCTCGGCCTCCTTGACGAGGATGTCCTTGGGAAGGTCCACGTGGACCGGACCCGGCCGCCCGGTCGCCGCGATGTGGAACGCTTCGCGGATGATCGGACCGAGGTCCTTGCCGTCCTTGACCAGGAAGTTGTGCTTCGTGCACGGCCGCGTAATTCCACAATTGTCGGCTTCTTGAAACGCGTCGTTGCCGATCAGGTGCGTGGGGACCTGACCGGTGAAGGCGACGATCGGGATGGAGTCCATGTACGCGTCCTGGAGCGCCGTGACCAGGTTGGTCGCCGCCGGGCCGGACGTCACCAGGCAGACGCCGACCTTGCCGGTCGTGCGGGCGTATCCCTCGGCCGCGTGGCCCGCGGCCGCTTCCTGGCGAACCAGGATGTGACGGAGGCCTTCGAAGTCATAGAGGGCGTCGTAGATGGGGAGGACGGCGCCGCCGGGCAGGCCGAAGATGGTGTCCACTCCCTCACGCTTGAGGCACTCCAGCACGATGCGAGCTCCCGACGTTTTCACAGCGCTCCTCCTAGAGCAGGCCGGCGGTGGCCAGGACTTCCTTGATGTCCTCGATGGCGTCGGCATCCGGCGTCGTCAATGGCGGCCGGCAGGGCCCGCCGTACAAGCCCTGCAGATCGAGCGCGGCCTTGAGGCCGCCGATGCCGTAGCGTCCGGCGACGCCGCGGTCGGCCGACATCATGCGGGCCGCGATCTCCCGCGCTTCGTCCCAGCGCCCGGCCTTGGCCAGGGCGTACACGTCGCACCACTCCCGCGCCGAGATGGTGCCGAGCGCGACGATCGCGCCCGCCGCCCCGATCGTGAGCGCGGGCAGCAGCGCCGACGCCGAGCCGACGTGGACGTGGAAGGTCTTGGGTGTCTGGTGAATGATCTGCGCGCACTGCGGAATGTTGCCCGACGAATCCTTGATCCCGCAGACGTTCGGATGCTGGGCGATGCGCGCCACGGTCTCGGCCTCGAGGTTGACGCCGGTGTTGAGTGGGAAGTTGTACAGCATGATCGGGATCGGAGAGGCATCGGCGACGGCCAGGTAGTGGCGGACCTGGGCCTCCGGCCGTGCGAACGCCTTCGTGAAGTAGTACGGCGTGATCACGATGGCCGCGTCGGCGCCGATCTCGGCCGCCCGCTTCGTCTGCTGGATCGTGTGCAGCGTGGCGTGGCTCCCGGTGCCGGCGATGAAGAGCTTGCTCGTCGGGATCGCCTGGCGCGCCGCCACCAGCACGCGGTCGCGCTCGGCCTCCGACAGCATCGGGAACTCACCGGTCGAGCCCAGCACGACGTAACCGGCGAGCGAGGTCTCGTTGTAGCGGCGCAGGTTGGTGGCCAGCCGATCGGTCGCCACGTCCTCACCGCGGAACGGCGTGGTGACCGGGATGAAGACGCCCTCGACGCTACGCATACGTGGTGGTCCCCGACGCCGCGCGCTCTCGCAGCCGCGCCTGGGCAGCAGCCAGCCGGGCGATGGGAATCATGAAGGGCGAGCACGACACGTACGTCATCCGCACTTGATGACAGAACTCCACCGATGAGGGCTCGCCACCGTGCTCGCCGCAGATGCCCACCTTCAGGTCCGGCCGCGTGCGCCGCCCGCGCTCGATGCCGACGCGGATCAGCTCACCCACGCCGTCCTGGTCGAGCACCGAGAACGGATCGTGAGGCAGGATGCCTTTCTGAAGGTAGTCGGGCAGGAACTTGGCGACGTCGTCGCGGCTGTAGCCGTAGGTGAGCTGCGTGAGATCGTTCGTGCCGAACGAGAAGAACTCCGCGTGCTCGGCGATCTTGTCGGCGATCAGCGCGGCCCGCGGCACCTCGATCATCGTCCCGATCGCGTACTTCACGGGGACGCCCATCTCGGTGAGGACACCGTCCGCGACCTTCTTGGTGTTGTCGTAGGTCAGTTTCATCTCGCCGACCGTGCCGGTCAGCGGGATCATGATCTCGGGCTCGACCTTGACGCCTTGCTCGGCGACGGTACAGGCCGCCTCCATGATGGCGCGCACCTGCATCCCGTAGATTTCCGGCGACGTGATGCCGAGCCGGCAGCCGCGGTGGCCAAGCATGGGGTTGGCCTCACGGAGCGAATCGACCTTGGCGATCTTCTGTTCGAGCACGGCTTGCCGCTCGGCGTTCATGCCCAGCGCGTCGAGCCGGGCCCGCTCCTCGATCATCTCGCGGAACTCGCGGGGGTTGGCCAGGAACTCGTGGAGCGGCGGATCGAGGAGCCGGATCGTCACCGGCAGGCCGTCCATCGCGCGGAAGATGCCGATGAAGTCGTCGCGCTGGAACGGCAGGAGCTTGGCGACAGACGACCGCCGCGAGGCCGGGTCGCCGGCCATGATCATCTCGCGGACGATCGGGATGCGATCGGCGTGGAAGAACATGTGCTCGGTGCGGACGAGGCCGATGCCTTCGGCGCCGAACTCCCTCGCCTTGCGCGCGTCCTCCGGCGTGTCGGCGTTGGCCCGCACGCCGAGGCCGCCCGGCATCCGATAGCGGTCGGCCCACGCCAGATACGTGCGCACCTCCTCGGGCAGCTCGCCGCCGATCGTGGGCACGTCGTCGAGGATGACCTCACCGGTGGCGCCGTCCACCGAGACCACCTCGCCCTCGCGAATGATGCGGCCGCGCGCCTCGAAGGCCCGCCGCTCCTCGTCGACCACGACGTCGCTGGCCCCAACGACACAGGGCTTGCCCATGCCGACGGCGACGACCGCCGCGTGAGAGGTGCGCCCGCCCCGCGCGGTGACGATGCCCTGCGCGGCGTACATGCCGGCCACGTCCTCCGGCGAGGTCTCGGGTCGGACGAGGATCACCTTCTGGCCCGACTTCGCCCATTCGACCGCTCGGTCGGCATCGAACACAACCTGCCCCACCGCCGCACCGGGCGCCGCCGGCAGGCCGGTGGCGAGCAGGCGTCCAGCGGCGAGCGCCGACGCCTTCTCCTTGTCGTCGAACACCGGGTGCAGCAGCTCACTGAGCGTCTGCGGCGGCACGCGCATGAGCGCGGTGTGGATGTCGAGCACGTGCTCCTTCACCAGATCGACGGCCACGCGCACGGCCGCGCGCGCCGAGCGCTTGCCCGAGCGCGTCTGCAGCACATAGAGCTTGGCCTCCTGCACCGTGAACTCGATGTCCTGCATGTCCTTGTAGTGACGTTCGAGCCGATCGGCGATGGCCAGGAGCTCGGCGTAGATGTCGGGCATCCGATCGCGCAGGGCTTCGATGCGCTCCGGAGTCCGGATTCCGGCGACGACGTCTTCGCCCTGGGCGTTGACGAGAAATTCGGCATAGAAGCGGTGCTCGCCGGTGCGTGGATCGCGGGTGAACCCCACGCCGGTGCCCGACGTCTCCCCCAGGTTTCCGAAGACCATCGCCATCACGGTGACGGCGGTTCCCCAGTCGGCCGGGATGTTGTGGATACGCCGGTACTCGACCGCCTTCTTGGCGAACCACGAGTCGAAGACGGCGCTGATGGCGAGCCTGAGCTGCTCCTGCGGATCCTGCGGGAACGGCGCACCCGTGCGCGCGAGCACGAGCTCCTTGTAGGCGGCGGTCAGCTTGCGGAGCTCGTCGGCCGGGACCTCGGGATCGGTGCGGGCGCCCAGCCGGCGCTTGATCGCGTCCAGGTGCTCGTCGAAGACCTCTCGTCGGATGCCCAGGACGACGTTGCCGAACATCGTGATGAAGCGGCGGTAACAGTCCCAGGCGAATCGGTCGTTCCGCGTCCGGGCCGCCAGGCCCTCCACCGTCTTGTCGTTCAGCCCGAGGTTGAGCACGGTCTCCATCATTCCCGGCATCGACACGCGGGCGCCCGAGCGGACGGACACGAGCAGTGGTCGTTGCGGATCGCCGAACGTGAGCCCCGAGTCGCCCTCGAGCTTCGTGAGCGCCTCGATGACCTGATCCCAGAGCCCGTCGGGCCAGCGACGATCGCCCCGGCTGTACTGGGCCCACGCCTGCGTGGTGATCGTCAATCCGGGCGGGACGGGAATGCCGAGGTTCGTCATCTCCGCGAGCTCGCAACCCTTGCCGCCGAGCAGGTTGCGCATGAGCGAGGAGCCTTCCGCCCTGCCACGCCCGAACGAGTACACGTACTTGTCCATGGGAAGCCCCGTCCTCGGTACCGAATGAGCGAAAAGTTCTTTAAACACTACAGGATGCGAAGCATTACTGTCAATTAAGAGGGCATGGGCACCCGGGCCGACGCCACGCCTGTGCGCCGGCGGAACCACACGACGCGATCGCTCGCTCGCGCGATCCGAGTCGTGATTGTGCGTGATCACGTTCCTCCTCCTGTGCTCCAAAAACGAAAGGGCCACGGGTCGTGACCCGTGGCCCTTTTCGTCGGTCAGCCACGGGCTCGCCTGCCCGTGGCATCCAGCGTCGTTCTACACCGCGGATGCTCCGGGCAGGCCCGGCAGCGCCAAGAGAATCAGTCCCAGCGACAGCACCAGCGGCGTGGTCATCGTCATAGGCCGCGAGTATAGGCGGCGCATCGCCCATCGTCAAGCGATGATGAAGCGGTCATTACGACCGCTTCCGCAACGCGTCGGCGCCGACGACGAGCACCTCGACGGCGCTCACGTGATCGCGCATCGCCTGCTCGGCGGCGTGCTCGTCGCGTTGGCGGATCGCCTCGAGCACGCGGCGATGATCCTGGTGTGATCGCATGGGGCGGCCCGGCGCGTTCAGCGATTCCTCACGGCTCTGAGCGAGCAAATCCATGATGCCGTGCACGAGACGCGTGATGGCCTGGTTGTGCGCGGCCGACGCGATGGCCGCGTGGAACTCGGCATCCTGGGGCAGACCGGTGCGTCCCGCCGCGATCTCCTTCGCCTGCTGGTCGAGGATGCGCTCCATCTCCTTCACTTCCTCGGGAGTGGCGCGGCGGGCGGCCAGCGCGGCGATGGCGGGCTCGAGCAGGCGGCGGGCCTCGAACAGCTCGCCGATGGCCTCGCGCTGGGAGAACATCAGTAGGGCCAGCGGCTCGATCAGGGCCTCGACCGACATCTCACGCACGAACGTGCCCTCGCCGGGACGGATCTCCACCAGGCCCAGACTCTCGAGCGCCCGCAACGCTTCCCGGACCGACGTGCGACTGACCACGAACTTCTCGGCCAGGTCGCGCTCGGGCGGGAGCTGATCACCGCTCTTGAGCCGCCCCTCCGAGATCATCGTCTTGATCTGCCGGACGATCTCCTCGTAGATGCGCGTCGACTTGATGGGCTCGATGCCCATCTCGCGGCCACTCCGTCCGGTGCGGCGAGATTCCGGCGCCGCCATGTCAGACCTCCTCGGGCACGTGGGGCGGCCGCTCCCGGCTCTGCCACCAGCCGGTCGCCGTGACGACCAGGCCGATGGGGATCGGGACAGACCGGTGGAGCATCGGGGCGGCGTCGCCGAGCGTGCGTTTGACGAGTGGGTCCTCCAGGATCATCTCGCCCGCAACATAGCCGAGAAGGCCCCCGCCCAGCCAGACGATCCACGTGTAGCGGTTCATGAGACGGGCGAGCAGCCCGGCGCCCCAGACGACGATCGGCAGCGACAGCCCGATGCCGAACATGACGAGCGTGAAGTCGCCGCGGGCGGCGGCGGCGATGGCCAGCACGTTGTCGAGGCTCATCGTCACGTCGGCCACGATGATGATCCAGATCGCTTCCCAGAGCGAGGCGCCGTGCTTGGTGTCACCGCCGGCGACGTCTTCGGGGTGGACCAGCTTCACCGCGATCCAGACGAGGAGGGCGCCGCCCACGAACTGCACGAACGGCACGCGCAGCAGGAGGCTCACAATGCCGACGAAGAGGAGACGGAGGACGACGGCGCCGCCGGCGCCCCAGATCTGGCCGAGGATCCGCTCGCGCCTGGGCAGGGCCCGCACGGCCAGCGCGATGACCAGCGCGTTGTCGCCGGACAGGAGCAGGTTGAGGACACAGATGCCGAACAGTCGTGCCCAGAACTCCGGGTCGGTAAGCATGGCCATGGCTCAGGTCTCCCGCGGCGCCGGCGCGGCCGCCGGCACGCCCCGCAGTCGCCGCCACCACGGCGTGATGACCGGCAGCGCGAAGAAGAAGATCGCCACCAGCGTGATGGCGCCCGCGATCGGCCGCGTGAAGAAAATCGCCAGCGAGCCCTGCGACATGATGAGGCTCTGGCGGAGCGCGTTCTCGGCCAGGTCGCCGAGCACGAGGGCCAGCACGAGCGGAGCCAGCGGGTAGTCCAGCTTCTTGAACACGTACCCGACGACGCCGAAGATCAGCATGTACCAGATGTCGATCATGCTGCTGTGCACGGCGTAGGCACCGATCGCGCAGACCACGACGATCAGCGGGGTCAGGATCGCGAAGGGGATGCGGAGGATGGCGGCGAAGAACGGGACGCCGGCCAGCACCATGAGCACGCCGAGGATGTTGCCAGTGTACATGCTGGCGATGAGGCCCCAGACGAAGTCGGGCTTGTCCACGAACAGCATGGGGCCGGGCTGCAGGCCCCAGATGATGAGACCGCCCAGCATTACGGCCGCCGTCGGCGATCCGGGAATGCCCAGCGTGAGCATCGGGAGCATGGCGGCGACGCCAGCCGCGTGGGCGGCCGTCTCGGGCGCGATCACGCCCTCGATCTCGCCCTTGCCGAAGCGCTCGGGATGCTTCGAGAACCGCTTGGCGAAGGCGTAGCTCATGAACGAGGCCGGGGTGGCCCCGCCGGGCTTGAAGCCCATCCAGAAGCCGATGAAGGAGCCCCGCACGAAGGTCCGGTAGTATCGCGGCAGGACCTTCCACGTGTCGAGGACCACGCGGAGATTCATCCCCGTCCGCGTGCCCTTGAACGTCAGGCCCTCCTCCACGGACAGCAAGATCTCGCCGATGCCGAACAGCCCGATGACGGCCACGATGAAGTCGAAGCCCTTCATGAGATCCGTGAAGCCGAACGTCATGCGGAGCTGGCCCGTCACGATGTCGAGCCCGATCGCGGCGAGGATGAAGCCGATCAGGATCGACACCAGCGACTTGAGCGGGTTGCCCCCGCCCAGTCCCACGAAGCTCGAGAAGGTCAGGAGCTGGATGGCGAAGAACTCGGGCGGCCCGAACTTCAGCGCGACCTCGGCGAGGATCGGCGCGAAGAACGTGATCAGCACGATCGAGAAGAAGGCGCCGACGAACGACGAGGTGAACGCCGCGGTCAGGGCCTGGCCGCTCCGTCCCTGGCGGGCCATCGGGTAGCCGTCGAAGGTGGTGGCCACCGACCACGGCTCGCCCGGAATGTTGAAGAGGATCGAGGTGATGGCGCCCCCGAAGAGCGCCCCCCAGTACAGGGACGTCAGCAGGATGATCGCGGAAGTCGGGGGCATCGTGAAGGTCAGCGGCAGCAGGATAGCGACGCCGTTGGCGCCGCCCAGCCCGGGCAGCACCCCGATGACTGTGCCGAGCAAGATCCCGACCACGGCCATGAACAAGTTGAACGGCGTGATAGCGAGGTGGAAGCCGTGGGCGAGATTCTCGAGGCCCACTCGCTCAGTACCCCAGCCAGGTCTCGAGGGGGCCCTTGGGCATGGGCACCAGGAACCATTGCTCGAAGACGATGAACGTCACCACGGGAATCGCCACCGCCAGCCCGATGACGCTCACCCAGCGGTGGCGGCCCACCCACCGCATGTAGAACCCCATGTACACGGCGGAGGCGACGTAGAGTCCCACGAACTGCATGAGGACGACGGCGGCGGTCGCCGGCCAGAGCACCTTCAGCACCGGTCCCAGCCGCTCCCGGGTGAGGAAGGGCTCGGTAGGGGTCCGGCGCAGCGCCTGGAGCATGATGGCGACGCAGGCGACGATCATGATGACGGCGAGCCAGAAGGGAAAGAATCCGCTCCTCGGGCCGTCGCTGCCCCAGCCGATGCCGAGGCGCACAGAGTCGTAGACCACGAGCCCGCCGCCCAGCGCCAGGATGACGGCCGTGAGGAGATCGGCGATCCGCATGCTAGTTCTTCAGCAGCCCTCCCTTGGCCATCAGCTCACGATGGAGCTTCTCGTTCTCCTCGACCCACTTCACGTACTCGGCACCGATCGCGAACGCCGGCTTCAGCGCCCCCTGCTTCAGGTAGTCCTGGAAGTCCGGAGTGTCGTAGACCTTCTTGAGAAAGCCGACATACCAGTCCACGGCCTCCTTGGGCATGTCGGGCGTGCCGAAGAAGCCCCGGAGCATGAGGTAGTGAAGGTCAACACCCAGGGCTTCTTTGACCGTAGGGATCTCCTTCCACTCCGCCTCGGGGATCCTGGCGGTGTCGAAGACGGCCAGCGGGCGGACACGACCGGCCTTCCAGTGGCTCACGCACTCGATGGGGTTGTTGACGGTGGTATCGACGTGCTTGCCCACCAGGTTGACGCACACCTCGCCGCCGCCCTTGAACGGAACATAGTTGAACTTCACGCCGGGGATGGCTTGTTCCACCTGAATCGTGATGATTTGATCTTCCTGGGCGGCCCCCGTGCCCCCCATCTTCATGCGAAGTTCGGGTTTCTTGTCCCGTTCCGCCTGATCTGCGCGCTCCTTCACCGCCGCGATCGCTTCTTTGGCGGTCTTGTACGGCGTCTCCGCGTTCACCCACAGGATGAACTGGTCGAGCGCCATGCGCGCGATGGGCGTGAGGTCCTTCCAGTTGAAGGGCACCCCGGTGTGCAGCGGGGTCGTGAAGAGGTTCGAGAGCGTGATGATGATCGTATACGCGTCGCCCTTCTTGCCCTTCACGTGCAGGAACCCCTCGGCGCCCGCGCCGCCCGACTTGTTCACGGCGATGACGGGCTGCGACGAGAGCTTGTGCTTCGCGGCGATGCCGGCGATGAGGCGCGCCATCTGGTCGGCGCCGCCCCCGGTGCCGGCGGGGATCACGAGCTCGATGGGTTTGGTCGGCTCCCAGGCCGCGGCGACCGGCGCGGCGGGTACCGCCACCAACACCACCAGACCTAGCCAGGCAGAGAGACGCGAGAGCTGTCGCTTCATCGGAACAGCCTCCTTGGACCAGCCTCTTCAAACAAAGCGGGACCGGACGCCTCTTCGCGTCCGGCCCCGTCGCTCGTGACGGACGTCGGGATCGCGAGCGCTTACTTCACGTCCACGGCGGCCTTGCTCCGCTCCAGTTGTCGGAACGGAATCACGCCCGGAATCTCCCACTTCTGCCACATCTCGTCGATCTTGGCCTGGAAGTAGGCGAGGTCCTCCTCGGTGAAGTGGGCGAAGCGGCCCTGCTTGAGGAGGTACTCGCGCACGGGCTTGCGGGCCCGGCCTTCCACGAGCGACTTCGTCTTGCCGTAGTACTTCACGATGCCTTCCTCGACTTCGTAGAGCGGGAAGATGCCGGTCTCGATGGCCAGCTCGCCGAGCTCGTGCGACAGCATCGGATCGTAGTCCCAGCCCTTCGGGCACGGATCGAGGGAGTGGATGAACGTGGGGCCGCCGATCGTGAGGGCGCGCCGAACCTTGTTCATCATCTCGACGGCGTACGATCCGCACACGGTCGCCACGTACCGGCACTCGGGATGGCCCACCGCCATCATCGGGGCCATGTTCTTCTTCCAGCGGGTGTGGATGATGCGCTTGACACTGCCGGGCGGGCTGAACGTCGTGTTGGCGCCGTAGGGTGTCATCCCCGACAGCTGGATGTCGGTGTTGGCGTACGACTCGTTGTCGTAGAGCAGGATGAGGCAGTTGTAGTCCTTGTGGGTCAGCGTCGCGGAGATGCCGTTGAGACCCATGTCGGCGCCGCCACCGTCACCGCAGAACGCGATGACGTTGATCGGCTCGGCCTTCATCTTCCCCTTGCGCATGAGCGCCTTGAGGCCCGCGGCCGTGCCGAGCGCGGCCGAGCCCGAGGAGCCGAGCTGCGTGTGCATCCACGGCACCACCCAGGGCGTCGTGTAGTACGTCGTATTGGCGACGTACATGCAGCCGGTGGAGCCGAGCACGATCGTGCGCGGCCCGGCGGCCTTCACCATCAGCTTCATGATCAGCGCCGACTCGCACCCCTGGCAGGTGCGGTGGCCGGACGTGAAGTATTCCTCGATCGTGACCTTCTTGATGCCCCGGAAGGGCTCGAGGACCTGGGTCGCGTTGGCGAACGTTTCAGCCATGGCGTGGTCTCCCCTATTCGCGCACGCCGAGCCAGTGCGTCTTGGCGTCGGCCTTCCCGGAATTCGCGGCAGTGTAACAAAGGTCCGTCGCCTTATAGACGTCCTCCAGGGTCACCTCACGGCCGCCGAGGCCGGAGATGAAGCTGAGGAGCGGCGGCCGCTTCTCGGCGTTGTACATCGCCGCCCGGACTTCGTTGGCGACGACCCCGGACGCGAACGGCGAGCCGAACGAATAATCTCGGTCGATGACCCCGATGGCCTTGGCCTTGGACAGCGCGGCCACCAGTCGGTCCGTCGGGAAGGGCCGGAACCAGCGAAGGCGCACGAGCCCGACCTTCTTGCCCTTCGCCCGCATGTTGCGGATGCCCACCTTGATCGGCAGCGAGATCGTGCCCATGCCGAGCAGGATGATCTCGGCGTCATCCGTCATGTACTCCTCGAACCACGGATTGTCCGGGCCGCGGCCGAAGACCCGACGGAAGTCGGCGTAGGCCTCCTCGATGACGGTGTAGGCGCGCTTCATGGCCTCGTCGTTCTGGCGACGGATCTCGATGACCCAGTCTTCGTTGGCCTGCGGGGCCACCGTAATCGGGTTGTCGGGATGCAACTGCAGGTCGCCCCGGTCGTAGCGTGGCAGGTACTTGTCCACCTTGGACCTGGGCGGCACCATCGTGAGCGCCTGCGAGTGCGTGAGGAAGGCGCCGTCGGCGGAGATGGCCAGCGGCAGCAGGATTCGCCGGTCCTCGGCCACGCGATAGCCGATCAGGGTGGTGTCGAGGGCCTCCTGCGAGGTGTCGATCCAGCACAGCATCCAGCCCAGGTCGCGCACGAAGAGGGCGTCGTTGTGCTCGACGCCGAACGCGCCGGGGTCGTCGAGCGCGCGGTTGCCGACGAGGGCCAGCATCGGGACGCGGAGCGGGGGCGTCACCACCAGGCACTCCATCGCGTACGCCCAGCCCACGCCCGACGATCCGCAAAACACGCGGGCGTTCACCATCGAGGCGTGCTTCACGATCTCAAACTGGCTGTGCTCGCCCTCGGCCACGATGTACTCGGCGACCAGTTGCCCGTTGGCGATCTTCTTGGCGATGGCCTGGATCACGGTGTCGTAGGGGCGAATCGGATACCCCGTGACGACGTCGATGTCGGCGAGCGTCAGCGCCTCGGCGACGGCCTCGCTCCCCGAGATGAGGAGCTCTTTGTCTTCGCCGACGGCCGGAGCCGTCTGTGTCGCGGTCGGTGTCATGTCTCGGTTGCCTCCCCGGCCTCAGATGGTCTTGTGTTCGGCGTTCTCGCCCGGAATGCCCGCGGTGATCTCGACGCCGCCGACGTCGAGGTCGGCCTTCAGCTCCTGCTCGTACTGGCCGCGGAAGCGGAACCCGTGCGAGCGCACCGTCGCCTTCTTGTTGCCGATCTTGGCGCCGAGCCAGGTCTTGTAGGCGGTCTTGTCCTTTCGCCACATCTCCCACTGGCTCGCGTTGTCCTCGAACTCGGCCTCGTTCACCATCGTGATGCAGTTCTCGACCGGGCACACCGCCTCGCACACGCCGCAGCCGCAGCACGCCTCCATGTTGGCGTCGAACGTGCCGTCGGGCATCACG
>Ga0209236_1000195_pt1 | contig 32405 bp, 21 predicted proteins | sample GraSoi013_1_40cm_FD_185819 | JGI IMG/M metagenome (GOLD analysis project Ga0209236, IMG submission 185819) | Grasslands soil microbial communities from the Angelo Coastal Reserve, California, USA - Sample 09_27_2013_1_40cm (SPAdes) (version 2) | ecosystem: Environmental > Terrestrial > Soil >... | reverse complement strand
CGCACAAGCCTCGATCGGCGCCCGCCACGCCACGTTCGTCGTGGAGAAACGAAACCGGCGGTGGTCGCTCGTTGGTCTGCGGTTGGTCGTGCTGTTCTTGCATCTCATGCAGCCGATGGCTCGCCTTACCGGGAGGATGCGAGGAGGCCTAACCCCGTGGCGGAGACGGGGCCCGAAGACCCGTCCGCGGTTCCGGCGTACGCACATGACGTACTGGCGTGACGAGCGGGAACCGCCGGAGGAAACATTGAGGAAACTCCAGGCGCAGCTCCTGGACACCGGCGCGATCGTCCGAACGGGCGGGGATTTCGACTCCTGGGACCTGGAGGTTCGCGGAGGCGCGCTCGGCGGGAGCCGCCTGTTGCTCGCGGTCGAGGAGCACGCGCCCGGCAAGCAGTTGCTGCGTTTCCGAATCGGCCCGAGGTACGCGAAGTCGGCGGTCGTCTTGAGCGCCGTGTTTGCGTCGATGTCCGTCGCCGCCCTTGGGTCGGGCGCCTGGGTCGCCGGCGGGACGACCGCGGCCGTCGCGGCCTTCGTCGTCGCGCGGGCGTTTTCGGACGCCGGGTTTGCGGGCGGCATCCTGCGCGAACGACTTGAGCGGTTCGGGGCGACGTGATGCACGAAGGGTCGATCTCCGAGTCTCGAGTCCGGCGGCAAAGGATGGGTGCCGCGCCTCCGTCGGTACGCCCCCAGAAGTCCTCGGTGGAGGGAGTGCGTTGACGGAACGTGGGAACCCAGAGGACGATCGGAGAGGACGCAGGGATTCCACACGAGGCGATCCGGTCGGAGGATTGCTTCGCCGAAGCGCCAATCGCGGCTATGCGGAGCTGCTCGAGGACCTGCGGGACTTCGTCGGACCGGATGATTCCGAGTCGGACGAGGCGAGCGCGGAGGGAATGGTTCGCTCGGAGAGCGACCGGGTCCCGTCTCGGCCGGCGCCGGTCGGGCCGAGGCTCGCCAAATCGTTCGCGACGATCCTCACGGTCCTCTCGGCGCTGTCCCTCTTATTCGCCTACCTGGCCGTGGACCTCCAGCTTTTCACGCCCATGTTCAACCAGCTCTGGGAACTCGGACGTTCGCGATTCTCCGAATCCCAGCTCCTGCTTCTGCACGTTGCGGTGCCGGTCATCGCATGGATCGTCTGGGCGATGTCCGCATCGCACGCGCGGCGCGTCCGAGCCCGCGGACACACATCGCGCCTCCGCGGAACCGTTCGGAGGTCGCTCCGCGAGATGCGTCCGTATGGGTGGTCCATCGCGCTCCTATTCCTGGTGTCCGTTGCCGCGGCCCCGCTCGCGATCATCACGCCGTTGCCCGTCAAGCTCCTCGTGGACAACATCGTCGGGTCGCAACCGTTACCCGCCTATCTCACGATCTTCGCCCCCGATCCGTCCCAGATCTCCAAGGACTACGTGATCGTCCTCGCCATCGGAATCTTGCTCGGCGGGACCGTGCTGAGCTATCTGCAAAACCTGCTGAACATCTGGCTGACCAACCGCGTCGGGAACCGGATGACGACCGACATGCGGGTCCGCCTCTTCCGCCAGCTGCAACGTCTCTCGACCGTCTACCACGACACGAAGGGCACGAGCGACTCGACGTACCGCATTCAAAACGATGCCACCTCCCTCCGGTCCCTCTCGACGGATGGGTTCGTCCCCCTGGTCACCGCGATCCTGACCCTGGCCGGAATGTTGGTCGTCATGACCCAGCTCGACGCGCAGCTCGCGTTGATCGCGTTGTCCGTGACCCCGTTCATGTTCCTGTCGACCGTCGTCTACAAGCGGCGCATGCGGCTCGGATGGCGGAAGGTCAAGGCGTCCGAGAGTGCCGCGATGTCCGCTGCGCAGGAGTCACTGAGCGCCGCGCGCGTCGTGAAGGCGTTCGGACAGGAGGAGCGGGAAAGCGAGCAGTTCCGGTACCGCTACGACAAGACGGCGGCCGCGGCCCTGAAGGTCCTCGTCGAGGGCGGAATCTACAGTCTGATCGTGGGCGTCGTCACCGCGGTCGGCTTGGCGGCGGTCTGGTACGTGGGCATCCACCACGTCCTGGACGGCACCTTGAGCCCCGGCGCTTTCCTGATGGTGAACATCTACCTCACCCAGCTCTACTCTCCGCTGAAAGACATGGGGAAGAAGGTCCTCGACGTCCAGATGTCGCTGGCGGGAATGGAACGATTCCTCGAGATCCTGGACCAGCAACCCGACGTCCCGCAGAAACGGTATGCCCGGCGGATCCGGCGCGCGAAGGGCCGGATCGCATTCCGCGATGTGTCGTTCGGGTACGGCAAGGACCACGTCGTCCTGAGCCACGTCTCGTTCGAGATCTCGCCCGGCATGTGCCTGGGTGTCGTCGGCCCCACCGGGTCGGGCAAGACCACCCTCTCCAGCCTGATCGTCCGGTTCTTCGACCCGACCGAGGGCGCGATCACCCTGGACGGCGTCGACCTGAGGGAGTACAAGATCGCGGATCTGCGGAGTCAGTTCGGAGTCGTCTTGCAGGACACCTTGCTCTTCTCGACGACGATCGCGGAGAACATCCGCTTCGCGATGCCTGAAGCCACGATGGGCGAGATCGTCGAAGCGGCCGAGTTGGCGGACGCGCACGACTTCATCGAGAGCTTGCCGGAGGGATACAACACCCAAGTCGGCGAGCGGGGCATGAAGCTGTCCGGAGGCGAACGGCAGCGCATCTCGCTCGCGCGGGCGTTCCTGAAAGACGCGCCGGTCCTCATCCTCGACGAGCCGACCAGTTCGCTCGACGTCCACACGGAGGCGACGATCTTGGCGGCGCTCCAGCGACTGATGAACGGACGGACGACGCTGATGATCGCCCATCGGCCGAGCACGCTGCGGGCGTGCAACTCGATCCTGGTCCTGGAACCGGGCGGAAAGAGCCGGATGACCGACGAGGTCGCGTCGCACATTCAGGGTCTGGCCGCGGTCGGCGGCGAGAGCTGGAGGACGACCCTCGTCGGAGGGGGAGCGCATTGAGGCCCAACGGCTCGGGGTCCCATTTCCCGAGTATGCCGCGACTCACGGCCGGGCTTGCGGGGATCTTTCGCGGCAATGACACTCCGAACGGCGGCGTCACCGTGCTCCAGCGGCAGCGGAACCCGTACGAGAGCACCTTCCCGACGGAGATCGTGACCTGCCGCGTGGGCGGGAACGGAAGCCCCTTGCGCCTGTTCATCAAATACGGGACGAAGCCGTTCGACGGCGTGTATGGCCATCGGGGGGACGTTTCCTACGAGGCCCGCGTCTATCGGGACGTGCTGCAACCCCTGCACACGTCGACGCCCGCCTACTACGGCGTCCACCGAGACGAGACGGCGGGCGTCCCGTGGCTCGTCATCGAGTACCTGAAAGGCGGCATTCAGACCAGCCGCTCCCACGACCCGAACGCGATCGTACGCGCGGCGCGATGGATCGGGAGGTTCCACGCGACGAACAAACGGCGTGATCCAGGGGAGCCGCTGAGATTCCTTCGGGAGTACGATGGGGCCTACTATGCGGGTTGGGCGCGGCGAACCAAGGGGCTGTTCGCCCAGTTGGAGCATCGGTTCCCATGGCTCTTGCCCCTGTGTGACGAATTCGGGACGTTCATCCCACGACTCCTGGAGGCACCCCGCACGGTCATTCATGGAGAGTACTTCGGGGTGAACGTCATCTACCAGAACGGGACGAGCCGGCCGGCGGACTGGCAATCGGCCGCGATCGCGCCGGGGGAAATCGACCTCGCGTCGTTGACGCATTCGTGGCCTCGACCGATCGTCCGGAAGTGTGAACGAGAATACCGTCGCTCCCGGTGGCCGGACGGCGGCCCGGACGACTTTCCGGAAATCCTGGAGGCGGCCCGACTTTACATGAACTTCCGCTGGCTCGGCGACCCGGGTTGGCTGACACCTCGCTTCGGACCGGGAGGGAGGCCGATGATCCCAAAGAAAGCCAAGAAGTTCCTCAAGGAAATTCACGCGGTCGCCGAACGGCTCGGAGTCGTTGCCTGAAGTTCCCGGCGGTTTGTAGGGAATGACCGGCGCGTCTCGACTCCCGCGAACCTCAGAGAGCGCTCAGTCCTTCGTCGAGCATGAGATCGGTCCACTCCGGAATCGGCGGAATCCGCTTGCGCAGATCTCGGAGCGCCCGGTGCAAGCATTCTGCGGCCCTGTAAAACGAAAGGTGCTTCGTCGCGTCCCGGGGCCCTGATGCGACATATGCATCCAGGAACGCGTCGACGGATTGGTCATGCGCCCGGAGGGAGCCCCACTTCTTCAGGCCCAGACGCTCGAGAGACACGATGAACCAAGCCACGTCCCGAGCCGGGTCGGCCACGTCATACTCGTCCAGGTCGATCGTCACCGTGCGTGGTCCGCTCAACATCACGTGCTCCGGCATGTAGCTGCCGTGTCCCGCACACGGTTCGAAGCTCCCCGCCGCCGGGATCGCCGCCTCCAACTTTCGCAGCAAGAGCGCGGCCTTGATGCCGAGCGGTCCCCCGGAACTCCGGATCTGCTGCGCCCAGTAACGGATCTGGACGAGGAACTCGGAGAGCTCCGCACGACGGCCCTGTCGCGGCGCCCCCGTATGAAATCGCGCCAGCCAGCCTCCGCACCGCTTTGCAGTCGCAAGCCGCTCGTCGAGTGCGCCGTTCAAGAAGATGTCCTTTGCCTGCGTCCCATGAACTTTCTCTTCCAGGAGCACGTGCAGCGAGGGCACATAGGTCAGCGGCCGAGGGATCGCGAACTCCGCCGTGGGACCGAAGCCAGAATCCACAATGGACTGCATGGCCTCGAAAACGTCCGAGCGGTCACCCTCGTGGACCTTCCCGATGAGGCTCTGCCATCCGTGTTCGGTGTCCAGAGAGACTTCGAACGTACAGCGATCCTTGTGCGCCTTCAGCACCCGAAGGCGCATCGCCGGCAAAGTCTGGGCCCAACCGGCAGACCGGAACAACCGGTGCAGCTCGGCGTGGAAGTCTCGCTGGGCCAACGCGACCGAGAACCGCAAGGCCGCTCCGGCGAACTCGCCCTCGGCCTCCATCATGCGGACAACCTCGTGTCCGGCGCGAGAGAAACCCGGACCGACATTGAATCCCCCATGCCGATAGCCAAGACGTTCACCCCTTCGAGCTCGTCCCGCCGGTAGAACCGTCTCGCGTCGACCACGTTGGCCTTCCGCATCCGCTCGGCGTAGTCCTTCCCTTTCAGACACCGGAATTCGTCCCATTCGGTCATGATGATGCAGCAATCCGCCCCGTCGATCGCGGACTTCGGGTCCGCGGCGAACTCGACGGCGGTGCCCAACACCCGGCGAGCACTGGGAATCGCCATCGGATCGTAGGCGGTGACCCGCGCCCCCTTGTCCTGAAGGCGGTGGATCACCCGGATCGAGGCCGCTTCGCGAACGTCGTCCGTGTCTTTCTTGAAGGCGAGGCCGAGGACGGCGACCCGCTTATCCTCCAAGGACCCTACGAGCTTCTCCGACAGCTCGACCACCTTGGACGCCTGTCGTTCGTTCGCCTTCTCCACGGCGGCAAGGAGGCCGGGGTCGTACCCGCGCTCCCGGCTGAACGCGATCAGGGCCCGGACGTCTTTCGGGAAACAGCTCCCTCCGTACCCGGGCCCGGCCCTCAAGAACAGCGGCCCGATCCTCGGGTCGAGCCCGATCGCGGACGCGACTTGTTCCACGTCGAGCCCGGGGACCAGCTGGGCGATGTTGGCGATCGTGTTGATGTAGCTGACTTTGGTCGCGAGGAATGCGTTGCTCGCGTACTTGATCATCTCCGCGGTTTCCGGTGTCGTCTCAATGGTGGGCGGGACGTCCTCCCGGTAGAACGCGCGGTAGAGTCGTTTGAGCTGGTCCACCGAACCTCCATCGATCCCTCCGATCACGAGTTTGTCGGGATGGAACGTGTCTTCGATGGCCGAGCCCTCCTTCAAGAATTCCGGGTTCGTACACAGACCGAGATCGACGCCGACCTGCTTCCCGCTGCTCTCCTCGAGGAGGGGCTTGACGACCGACCTCGTCGTCCCGGGGACGACGGTGCTCTTGACGACGACGAGTCGCATGTCGCGCTCCGACCGAAGGGCGGCCCCGACTTCGCGGCTCGCGCGTTCGACGTGACTCGTATCGATCGATCCGTCGAACCGGCTCGGGGTCCCGACGGTGAGGAAAATCACATCCGTCGTCGCGACGTCGGCAGGCTCATCCGAGACGTGCAACCGTCCCGAGAGAACGGCCCTTTTGAGGAGCCGCTCGAGCCCCGGCTCATGGATCGGTGCCCGGCCCACCTCGACAAGGGCCAAGCGCTCCGGATCGACATCGACGCCGAGCGTGTCGAAACCGCGATTGGCGAAGGCGACGGCCGTACAGAGTCCAACGTACCCCAGGCCGACGAACGATACAGTCATTCGGCGCCCGTTCAGAGGACCATCTCCGGAGAGCGAGCGCCGGATCGTTCTTGACTCCACCGTACCACTGATGCGTTTTTGTGGTCGCTCGTGCCTCAGACGAGTCGCCGCCTCGGCCCCAGACGGTGTGGGGATTCGGAATGCGCCGGGGGAGGCAGTCGCTGGTAAGTCGGCACCCAAGCCGCCGGGTCCCGCGAGCTACGGGTCGTGCGAGTGCTCGTACCCCTCGTACGGCACCGCGAGGTAGGGGAATTTCGGGATGAACGGGAGATCCTCCTTCGTCCCGTCCATCAGGAGCCCGGCGGCCCCGTCCGGCGTGAAGCTGCTGTCGATCAGCGGGTACGTGACGCCGGCAATCGCGCGAAGCTCGACCGCTGTGACGTTGTCGAACACCCGCCGGCCGTCCGGGAATCCATCCAGGTCGCCTCCGAGGAGTCCGAACCGCTTCGCGCTGTCTCCCGGCGGATTGATGCCCGAGTCCGATGCATCATAACTCGGCGCGAACGCGAGGTTCAGCCGCAGCTCGTCCGCCTGGGTCGGCCCGTTCGAATTCTGGAATCCCGGGATGATGCCGGAAGGAATCCCCGTCAGCAGGATTGCGATCAGATCGGCTCGCGAGGCGCCGGTCCCGGTCAGCGCCGCGAGGTTCGGGAAGACGCCGGGGTAGAGGACCGGCAAGAGGCCTTGCAGCTGCGGGTGCGCGTAGTCGTCGAGGAACTGAGAATCCGCATCCGGGGTCTGGCTGTTCCAGAGGTCTTTCTCGCCGAGTTCGATTACGACCTCGTTGATGAGAGGCTCGCCGAGCCGGCTCACCTGGACCCACGGCCCGCTCTGGACGATTCGCGCATTCTTCTCGCGGATGGTCCCTTTGCGCCGGCTCGCGGCGGACCAGACGCCGATCACGGAGCGCGGGTCCGCAGGGTCCGACGGGTTGAATCCGTTCCGGGCCAGGTCGGTCATCGGGACCTGGATCGCGATGGTATGGACGTTGAAACCCTTCGTGCCGTTCACCCCAGGCGCCGCGGGCGTCGGAATCAGGTGGAGGTTCTGGAACGGCCGCAGCGTCCCGAGGTCGAAAATCGAGCCAAGGTCCACATAGAATCCTTCACCCCGCTGGCCCGCAAACGTTTTCACGCCGCCCCCGAGGCTGTTCACCGCGGCGTCCGCGAGCGATGCGTAGTTCGGCGTTGACCGCGGGCCGATCCGGACCGGAGGGGTCGGCAGGTCCGAACCGAGCAACGTAGAGCTCCCGGTCCTCCGGGGACCGACCACCTTCGTCACGGAGTACAGCTGCCGCACGTTCCAGTTCGGATCCGTGAGGGAGCCGATCGGCCCGGTGTTGTAGAGGAACGTCGCGGGGTTCTGTGTCGTCGTCTTGAATCGGAACTGGTAGGTGACGTCCTCGACGCCGTCCCCGTCGTTGTCGATCAGGATCTCGTACAGGACATCATCGCCAAACTGGAAGAAGTTCGGACCGCCGGCCGGTTCCTCCAGGGGAATGAAGTTCGAGAGAATCGTGACCTTCGACGTGTCGACCGGGTCGACGAACGCGTACAGGTCCGTGTTGTCCGCGACCGGATCCTTCGAAATCGTCGGCGCCTCGCGATGGGACGACATCGGCGCTCACCTCGCGTAAAGCGTGAGGCGGTTCGCGAGCCCGGGATCCCGGGTCACGATCTCTTGCGTGCCCCACATCACGACGACCGTACCGGTGGTGGCATCCTTCACGTAGGCCATGACCGGGCTGTTCAAGTCGCCGGCTGCCGGGCTCGCCTGCACGTTTTCCGTCATCTTCAGGATCGTCGGCGCCGCTGACATTGCGCCAACCGCCGCCGCTCCCACCGCCGTCTTCTGCAGAAAGCTCCGTCTCGACATCTTCGATTTCTTCTCATCGGCCATTCGATTCCCCTCCGTCCGCGTGCGAGAAGAGGATTCCTCTCGCCCTTCTCCGGGCGGCCGGACCGGCGCGAAGGATATTTCGACGTGTGTAACAACGCGTGTTACAAAGGATCGGACCTGACGATTTCGTGGGCGCCATGAAAACAACGACATTGGATGTCGGGGCGGGGATTCGAACCCCGGACCTCCGGATGCCCCAGGAGCGCCGCGGTCAGGCTACGGCAGAACCCTATGAGTCCGACGCTCCACCAGGCTGAGCCACCCCGACGGGCCGGCCCATGGACGGAGCGGTAATAAAGGGATGCGACGCCGCCGCATTTGACGCGCTCCAGCGGAGGTCAGAGCGCGGGTCCCGCATCCTTGCCGAGGAGATGCTCCCGAACGAGTCCCAGCGGGGGCGCACCAAGGCCGAGCAGCTCGTCGTGGAATTCGCGGATGCTGGCCCCTCGGTGTTGCTCGGACCAGTCTGCACGGAGCTTCTTGATCATGAGCTTGCCGAGCGTGTAATTCAGGTATCCGGGATCCCAGGTGCCCCGCTTCGCTTCGCGTTCCGCGGGCAATCGGTCGAGATAGGCGTTCTCCATGAAGAACCGGGTCGCGTCCTCCCAGGACCATCCCGCGGTGTGCATCATAATCGACGAGATGTACCGGCAGTTGCGCAGGAGGGCGTCCTGCAGCTGGGCGAGCTTCAGCCGGAGGTCGCCGAATCCTTGCTCGACCATCATCTCCTCGCAATAGTGCGCCCAGCCCTCCGTGAACGCGTACGAGAAGTAACTCTTGAGGACCGTATCGCGGACCCGGTTCTGGTGGAGCAAGTGCACGTAGTGTCCGGGATAGCATTCGTGGACGGAGATGTTCCGGAGCATCGTGTAATTCAGGTGGCGCAGCCATTCCTCCTGTTTCTCCGCCGGCCAATTTTCCTCGGCGGGGGTCACATAGTAGAAGCCCTCCCGAGCGACCTTCTCGAAGCTCCCGGGAGGATTCAACGCGGCAGTCGCGAATCGGAAGAATCGTGGGGTCTCGATGACTCGGGCCCGCTCCTCCGACGGGACGCTGACGACGTCATGGGCGATGACGTACTGTCGAATCTCTTCGAGCATCGCGCGCGTGTCGTCGATCAAGAGGTCCGCGCTCGGATGGTCCGCAGCGATTCCGTCGATCACCTGCGCGGGCTCCTTTCCCGGATCGATCCGTTTTGCGGTCTCCTGGAATTGCTTTCGGTTCGAGTCCATGTCGGCGCGTCCGACATCGAGGAGTCGCTCGATCGGGAGCCGGACAAGATGCTCCGCGAAGATCATCCGCTCGTACTTGCGTCGGCCGAGGGCGAAATCCGTCTTGAGTCGCGGGCGGTACTTCGTGGCGAGGTCGCTCACGAAGGCCTTCACCTCGGCGGTCGCCGTTTTATTCGTCCTTTCCACATAGGTTCGAACACCTCCCGAAACGCCGCCCAAGACCTCAGGCAATTCGCGCGCGTACGCGTCGAGCATCCCGGTCGCGGCCATCTCCCCGACCTCGAAAAAGGTGTCCGCGAGGCGCCGGTCCAGAGTCGAGCGCAAGTCCTTCAGAAACCGTGGGACCTGGGACTCCAGCTTTCCGATTGCTCGGACGCGACGGTCGAGCGGGGCGTAATTCCTCAGGAGATAGTTGACGATATTCATGCGGAACAGGGAGTATAGCGGGAGCGCGTTCGGGAGTCGCTGGTCTTCGATTTCGGACAGCTCCGTGAGAAGGAGACCACGAAGGACTCCGAGCCTGAGCCGGACCTTCCGAGTGAGTCCGTCGCCATGGTCGAGTCGATCTAATGCGTCGATGTACTGGCGGACCCGGGTCGTGAAGGCGCGGAGTGTGGCCGCGGTATAGGCGGGCAGCATTCCATCGTACCGATGGATGCCGAAGGCTGCAGCGGTGGTCGGATGAAACGACCAGTAGTCGTCGAGGATCTTCTTCGCGAGTCGAGGGAACGCGGCTCGTCGAGAGGTGGGTGCCAAGGTCGCTGCCTCTGCACGGGGAGGGAGTCTCACGGGGAAAAGCATTCGCGAAGGCTCGTGGCGAGCGGAGGTCCGAATCTTCCCGACCCCATTATATAGGCCCAGATTTGTGTTTGACTGTGGACCGCGAACGGACGAAGGGCGACGCGCGCGCGGTGGAAGATCCGATCGCCGCGATCTTCGACCTCGCCGAGTCCGTGGACCGCCAGACCCCGAAGATTCGCAAGACGCTGCGATACGTGCGTTGGTTCGTGTCCGTGTGGCTCCTCCTCGACTTCTTCCTCATCGTCCTCTCCGCGGCGGCGTTCGGCGGAGCACCCGGACTCGCGCTCCTGCTGTTCGTCCCGATTGTCGTCCTCTTGTTGGCGATGCGAACCGTGTCCGGTTCGACCGGTCGACTCGTCCTGCTCGTCCTCATCGTGATCTTCGGAGCGTTGCAGGTGTTGACCACCGGCGCCCTCGTGTTCTTGGGAGCCGTCCTGGTTGCGCTCTTCATCCTCGGCTTCAGCATCCTCGAGCTGATGCGCGACCTGCGGTCGTTCTTCGACTACTTCGCCCTGCGTCATCGAGTGATCCAGCGCGTCCGTCAGGCAGACCCGGTCGTGTATGTTCCCGAGGGGAAGGACGCGGTCCAGCGCATCCTGACATACCTCGGGGCCACGAGCTCCGACGTCCGCGGGATGATGGCAATCCCGGGCGCCGTTGCGATCCCGGCCTTGCTCACGGGGAAGACCGGACTCACGTACTCGTTCGATGCCTACGTGCGACGGGAGCCCTCGACGTTGTGGCGCGTCACGAGTCTCGGATCGGCCGGCTTCGCCGTGTTCGTGAAGGCGTTTGAGCGCGCACCGACGCTCGCGGATCTGAAGGCCCTAAGGACCGCAATCGAGGACGTCTCGGGCGCCACGAAGATCCCACCCGCCCGGATCCTCGTCCTCTGGCGGTCGATGGGAGACGAGAGCGTCACGCCCGAGGTTTACGAATTCTTGACTAAGGAGTCGGTGCGAGTGAAGATTCGGGGCTCGACGTTCGTGTGTTCCCTGGAACTCGCGATGGAACGGGATGACGGCACATACGACTTCATCCCGGTCGTCGTCGAGCCGGTCATGACCGGGGCGGGTTCTCCCGCGGCCGCGTGATACCCAATCTTTGCCGGCCAACGACTCGGAGTCCCATCGTGCTCAATCGCGGAGCCAGAACGGTGCCTTCGTGAACCGATAGTGGTCCCGGATTTGCTCTCGATAGAGTTTCTGATAAAACTCATTGAATCGACGGATGTGGAGCACGCCTTCGCGGGTGATGCGAATCCGGTAGTGGCCCTCGACCGCTTCGACGGTCGCGTGGCCCTCTTTCTGTAACGCCTCGATCACTCGATCGGTCATGAAATGGTTCGACTTGATCTCGCGCTTCACTTCTTCCTTCGACATCCCCCGTTGGTTCGGGAGAACCATGTCCAGCTTGGAATCGAGGCTTTCCTGGTACAGGTCGATTCCCATCTCGGCGACCAGCCGGTTCAACACGAAACAGCCATAGATTACCAGGTCCTTGTATGGCCGGGACGGCATGGACGGACGCGCCGATGCTGGCTGCGCTACTTAATGCGTTCTTCGCGGCGTTCGCGGACCAAACAAATGGACACTGCCTCGATTCGTTGCGGTCGATTACTCCGAGAACGACCAGTCAGCAGAGTGTCCTCCGTAACACGCCCATTCCCCTTGTCTCGGCACCTCTGCGCCAAAAAAATGTAAACCGGCTGGCGCGGGAGACCCGAAGCCTGAAGACATCTGGGGAGCATATCCCTCCGGGCGAGGGGTTCTACGTGAGGGCTAAGAGGTTCGTTGCATCGGAGTTGATTTGCGTGATGACGGTCTTAATCGTGACGGCGGCAGGGGTCACTGCGTCCGTTACGGCGACCGAACCCTACATGAAGGGAGCGACGGGGACCGGGATCTCCCAGAATGCAAACTTGGCCAAGTTCAGCGTCTCGGTGGACGGAGCGATTCCTACGACGCCGGATGCGTTCATCCAGGGCAACATCGCCGTCGGCTACGCATGGGCCGACGTCAGTACGGGGAAGGCGTTGGTCGCGGTGATTCATCCGTCGTTCGTCGATTCGAGACAGCAACCGAGTGGATGGCACGTGCACACCGTAACCGTAGGCGGAGGAGCGACGTCGCCCAACGACTTCTGCGTCGCGTCCGTCGATTCGGCGCCGACGGCGGGAATCGACGTCAGCGGCAACACCCTGACCCTTAACATTCGCCAGTCCAACCTTCCTTCGGGAGAAACCCCAGGGACTCTCAGCACCGTCGTGAGCTTTACGCTGCAGTCTGACGCGGGATGCGCGTCCGGCCTGGCGGTGCAGATCAACACCTAGGCTTCTGGCACGGGCAACCTGCCATGGATTGACGATCTAAACGCAGTTGTCCATGCTATCTTAGCAGGCGGCCGAGGAGGACGACGTTACTCCCAAACTCACGGTGTCGCCCGTGATTTCATATGGTCGATTCTAACACGTCGTGGATTCTCCCGAGGGAAAACATGTGTCGAGGGTGTAGTGGTGAGAGAGGCATCCCAGGATCGTTGCCACCAACGTCCCCTCGACCGTAGCTTGTGCAGCAACGACGAATCCGTTCGTCGCGCGTCGGTCTCCGTCGACATAGAATCGAGCCACAATGTAGCCGTCGACCGTGCCTGTGTTGGTGAGGGTCACGTACGCCGTGGCGATCACGCTCGACGTGACCGGATCGCACGAGCTCGTCTGGTATCGGACATTCGTAAGACGGACGTCTGGTCGAGGAACGAAAATCACAACGAGGAGGAGAAGCATCATCGCAAGCACGACCATCAGTGCCGTCGAAGTGTCTGACCGCGTACGATTCTCACCTGTGAGGTGCGATGCTGACGAAGGCGAGACAAGACGCTTGAGTCTTCCGCAACCCTGGAGTGCGGGCGGCTCTCGGCCGACGAAGGAGGGACCAAGCGGTAGTCGTACGGTCTACGAGCCATGGCGAGAGGACAATCAATCAACCCTTCGGGACGGCCAATTCCCGCAGACCCGGCGGCGGATTTGCCTTCGAAGCCCACGGGACGCGCAGCTGCCCCAAGCCGTCGCGCCACTCCGCCGGTAGCGGGGAACCTTCTTCGTTGCGCCGATACCAATCGACGACCTCGTCGACTCCGACCGTGCTCCCAGAGATCGTGACCATGAGCGCGTTCCGGACGCTTGCCGCCGCTTTCGCCGCCTCTTGGTTCTCGAAGAGGGCGCAATGGGGGGTCTGGCTCACCCACCAGACGACGAGATAGCCAGTCTTCATACAGCTCCGACCTTCCCGCCCTTCGGGCTGGCGCGGAGGCACGTGCAATATCGGCCCCGAACCCGTTGTTCGTGGCGGAGCCAGACGAGCTCCGGGTCCGGGGAGTCGATGTCCCATGCGAGGGTGCGGTGGTTGTCATCCGTGTGCACGTGAGCCACGACCTTGATCAGGCCTTGGTCCGCCGCCTTGCGCACGGCTTGGTACGTCTCCGTCCGAGAGAGATGCAGACTGCCAGAGAGGTCGTGCGCGGTGGCGGGCCCGCGTTGGAGCAAGCAGTCCCAGAGGGCCTCGATCAAACTCCCGCCAACCCGCGCCATGTCTCCCCCTTTTCCAGGACTATCATGTCTCTCGAGGCTATTGAACGTGTGAGAGGAAGCCCGAATACACCCGGTGCCAGTGGGATAATTCGGACTCAATCCGCGGCGTTTTCCTCACCGTGACACGCTGTCACGCGGGCCAAAAAACGGGTGATTTTGGCTGAGAAATCGATTTCGGGTCGGCGGGGGTGGACATGTGCGGCGGCCGGCGAGGTGCGATAATCGCCTTTGGCCGGCCCTTCTAGGACATAAAGCCATCGGGAAGACTCTTCCGGGTCTTCATATGCCCCCGGCCCCGCGTACGCATTGCAAAGGTGAATCCCGATGCAAGCCTACTGCGTCTCGAAACGCCCGCCACGAGCCCTCTTCCTGGCGCTGGCGATTGCGCTCGGAGTGGTCGCGGTGAGTGCGGCCGTCCTCCCGATGGTGGGCGGCGGCCTCATGCGCGACGGAACGTACCTGCGCCTCCTGGGCTACACGCCCTCGAATCGGGGCGCGTCCTTGACGGCTCAAAGTGCGGGGGACGCGCGTCAATCGAACGCGGTCCTGTCCGCGTCGAGTGCGCCCGGCCCCACGCCGGCTCCGCCCGCGGCGCAGGTCGGGTCATCGAGCCCGTCCGATGCTCCGGCCGGCTCCCAGTCGGCCCCGGCGAGCGATTCGGACCGGCAGCCGGATCCGGTCGGCACGGATGTGCCCGCGATCCGCGAAGTGAACGAGACCCGCGATGACCTTGCGAACGATTCCCTCGATTCGTTCGGCTTTGGTGTGGTGCCGCGGGATGCGGATCACGTGCGAGGCGCCCCGGACCTCATGCATTTCATCGCACCGCAGGACAACGAAAGCGGATGCACGTGGCGGAACGAGTACACCGCGACGGACGCGAACCACGACGGTCATCCGGAGTACGTGCATGGGCGAATGCTCGGCACCTGTGTCGTCGATGCCGACCACAACGGCGTGCCGGAGGCAGGCCTGACGATCGCCCGGGACTTCCAGGTCTGGGACAACGATTCCGACGGGACGTTCAACGCGCTCGAGGGCCGCCAGAGCGCCGAAGCCTACGCAGACCCGAACCAGAACGGCGTCCGCGAGTACACGGCGCAGGCCGTCTGGACGCTGAGCGTCAAGGACGCGAACGGCGACAAGAAGCCGGAATCCGTCATGGTCAGGTTCGCCGGCGAGCAGCGGTTCGACCGGAATGAAAGCGGCAACGCGGAATTCGTCCGCACGGTCACGGCGGAACTCTGCATGACCGACACCGCAAGCACCGGCACCCCGGACGCCGTGGACCTCGAGGTCCATGTCTACCAGACGTACGACATCGGGGACAACGGGACGACGGAGTACCGCGCGGCGCTCGACTTGACGGCGAGCACGCGGGACGCGAACAACGACGGGCACAACGAGACCGCGACGGTCCACGCGACCGGGTATGAGGCCCTCGACCGCAACGGAGACGGCTTCGACGAGCTCGCCCGCGGTATCGACGTGTCCTTCGCGATGACGGACGCGAACTCGAACGGCTTCGCGGAGCGAGTCGACGGCCGGATCTACCTGTACGCCCGCGCGGACCCGAACTCCGACGGGGTGCTCGAGGTGCGGAAGGCCCTCGAGATCACGGCCCTCGCGACGGACTCGAACGACGACGGCCATCCGGAACTGATCCGGTTCACGTTGGCGGCCGCGGTCGTCCGGGACATGAACCAGGATGGCATCCCGGAGTACCGCGCGAGCCTCGACGGGACCCTTGAGGCGCTCGACGACAACTCGAACGGGATCTTCGAGAAGGCCACGTTGACGATCCGCGCGGAGGCCTCGATCGACCGGAACAGCGATGGCTTCCCCGAGGACCACTCGTACGCGACCGTGGACGGCGTCGTCGTGAACACGATCGAGGACCAGCACCCGGACCGCGTCGAGATGCACCTCGTCGCGACCGAGGAGAAGGACTTCAATTCCGACGGCGTGGTCGACGAGACCCGCGGTGTGACGATCGATGTCCTCGCGGTCGACGCGAACTCGAACGGCGCGTTCGAATCGACGAACGTGACGGTCCACGCGAGCGCGGTCCGCGACGCAAACCATGACGGCATCCCGGAGTACACGGCCGCCTTCGTCCTGTACGCCGAGGCCACGGACGCGAACGATGACGGCCACCCGGAGCTCGTGACGGTCACGGCCCGCGGCTCGGAGGTCACCGATGCGGACCAGAACGGCGTGCCCGAGGAGACCGCGTATCTGCGCCTCGATGCGAAGTGGACCGACGCGGACTCGAACGGCGTCTTCGAGAAGGTCGACCTCACGTTCCGCGCGGAGCGGATGACCGATCCGAACCAGGACGGCACCCCGGACACGCACGAATGGGTGTCCGTCGACTACCACGCGGAGGACGTCAACCAGGACGGCACGTACGACAACGTGTACCTGCTCGTCGAGAAGCACGTCGAACCCGGCTCACCGTAGAACCCCCAACACGGAGCGACCGTCGGCAGGACGGCGCTCCCCCCTCTTTTCAAGATTCAAGCAGACGAGCTCCTCGCCACCGAGATCCGTCGAAGATCTTGTTCTCGCCCTCTTCGTAGGGAGTGAGCCTTCGCTGTTGTGTATTCTAAATTACCAATCGGGCTTTCTGGAGCAGGTCCCGTCTCTCGAGCCGGCGGCGGTCGCATCACATCTGTGCCATAAACCAAATATCGGAGGGTGGCATCGGACGCGTGGGGAAGGCCTTGAATCGATTTCACACTGCGGTCGTCGCGTCGCTCCTCCTCGGGACCGGCGTCGGAGGACTTCTCCTGGCGGCGCCGCCGGTGTCCGCGCACGCAACGCGGATTGTCGGCGAATACGAACTAACGGTTGGCTGGCGTGAAGAGCCCGCGATCGTGGGAATTCTCAACGGACTCGACCTTGGGATCGAGGATCACCTCTCGAACGGAACGACCATCTGGGTTGTGGGGGTCGAAAGCAATCTCACCGCGACCTTGTCGACGGGACCGGCGACGAAGATGTATTCGCTGTTTCCTCAGGACGGCCGGCCTGGCTGGTACACGTTCGATGTGATCCCCACCGTGGCGGGCGCCTACTCCGTCAAGCTGGTCGGAATGCTGAACACGACGGCGGTCAATGTGACCGTCCCTCTGGACACGGTCGCCCAGGCGTCCGACTACCAGTTCCCCGTGACGGGCCCCAGTGCGACGGACCTGCAGAACTCGATCACAGCGCTCAGCGCCCAGCTAGCGACGCTCCAGACCCTGCTGACGGTCCTCGTTGCGGTCGCCGTCCTCGCGGTCCTCTTTGGCGCCGTGTCCCTGGCGTTCACGATCCGCACGATGCGGGCGATGCGGCGGAGTCCATGAACCGCTCGATCCTCATCCTCTGCGCAGCCCTCGCCCTGGTGGCCGTGCTTCCGGGGAACGCCAGCGCGCACGCGAACTACGTCTCGTCGAACCCGAAGCCCGACTCGATTTTCCCCTACAACGCGACGCCGACATCGGTGAGCATCACCCTTTCCGAGGCGGTCGAATCCGGAGCGGGCACCATCCACGTGGCGAACGCGACGGGAACCCGGTTCGATGTGCCGCCCGTCACCCTGTCGGACGCGGGCCGCACGATGTCCGTCGGCGTGAACCGGACGGGGTCCGGCATCATCACCGTCACGTGGACGGCGATCTCCGCGGTCGACGGTCACTTCACCGCCGGTTCCTTCGCGTGGTGCGTCCAGAATCCGGATCCGAACGGGACCGGCTGCTCCGGCGCCGGGCTCGGGGCGACATCCAGTGGCGCGCTGGTCTCCCCGTTCGAGGTCGGCCTGCGCTTCATCGGGTTCTTCGGCCTCGCGGCGGCCCTCGGGGCCTCGGTCCTGGGCGCGTTCATGTGGATCCCGGCGGGCCGCGACCCGGACGTGAAAGAGACGCCGGGTTACCGCCTCGGATTCCAAGTCGTGACGAACGTGGGGCGGATCGGGGCGTTCGGCTTCGCCCTCGCCTATGCCGGATTGTTCTTGCTGACCGACGCGCTCGAAAGCACCGGGGGCGCGAGCTCGGTCGTCGGGTCTCCGTACAAACTCTCGGTCGTCCTGAGCCTCGCGGTCGGAGCGGGCCTGTTCGTCCTCCTGTCGAACGCGTTCATGCGGGCACGGAAGGATCCGCCGGAGTCGACGCACCGATATCTCCTCCTGAGCGCGCTCCTCGGGTTCGCGGCCATCGCGATCGGGAGCGCGGGGACCCATGCCGCCGCCGTCCAGAGCCTCGGCGGGATCTCCAGCTACTTCGGGATCGACCCGTTGGCGCCTCTGAACGCCATCGCGCCCGCCATCGGGACGATTGCGGACGCTGCCCATATCGCCGGCGTCGCGCTCTGGGTCGGCGGGCTCGCGACGATCCTCGCGACGCGGTCGTTCCTCCGCGAATCGACCTCCGTGCCGCTCGCGCGCATCGTACTTGGACGGTTTTCGGCCATGGCCTTCTACTGCGTCGGCCTGGTCCTGATCGGCGGCTTCATCCTGGCCCTCCTCCTGGTTGGCAGCTGGGACGCGCTCTTCTCGTCGGGCTACGGCTGGGTCGTCCTCGCAAAGGTCTCCCTCTTCGTCCCGATGATCGCGTTCGGCGCGTACAACCGATACCGGCTCATCCCGAGGGCCGCGGAGACGGGCGAACCGGCGGCGGCGTTCCGGCAACTCACATGGAACGTCCGAAACGAGACCGCGATCGGGGCCACGGTCCTCGTCCTCGCGGCGATCCTGGCGTCCTTGACGCCCGCCGTCTCCGTGTTCGCGGGTTCTGCCGAGTTCACGCTCAGCGACACCGTCAGGGGCATCCACATCCAGATGATCATCGACCCGCCACCGGCGACCGCGAACACGAGCTACACGGTCCAGTTCCTGCTCACCTGGGCCTCGAACGGCTCGGCCTACAACTTCGGGAAAAACACGAGCGTGATCACCTTCCGCTCCGAAACGAACGTCCTGCTCCCGCCGCAGACGCTGCCGCTCGACGGCCCCCACGGGAACCACTTCTTCATCACGACGTTGGCGATGTCTCAGCCGGGCACTTGGAGCATCCAGCCCGACGTCGTTCGCTCCGACGGCTTCGACCTCATCACGACCTTCCATGTCATCCTGACAGGAGGGAGCTGAACGCGGCGCACCGGAATCACCTCACGATCCTGGTGTGCGCCGCTCTTGATGATCGGGGGCGCTCGTCTGGTATTCCCGCCGGAAGAAGAAACGGTCGAAGGCGTAACCGCCCGTTGAAGGTCGCAATCCGGAAACCGACGCCGGGCCGAATCCGTCAGATCTCGTCCGGAGGCAGCTCTTCCGGCGTCAGCTCCTCCGGGGCCGGCGCGGGCGGTGGCGCAGGCGCAGGTTCCTCCGGAGGTGGCGGTGCAGGGGAAGGCGCTTCGGCCGCGGGCGCCTCGGCCGGCGGCGGGACCGCGCCCATCGCCCAGACCTCGGATTTCCGAACCTCGACCCGGGAGACGGGATGAATCGGCTTGCATCCCTGCGCGATCGTCTTCGCGAGGTCGCCGCTGATGACGCCCTTGACGAATTCGCCGATCGACTGTTTCGCCGCGACATCGGCCACGAGCTTCGCCATGATCGTTCGGATGACGCGTTGCTTCGACGTCTGGATCCGTCGGTCCGTGATCGCCATCGGTTTCACGCGCACGTTCCAGCCGTCCTTCGTCACGACATCGACCGTCAGGTCGGTCCGGGTGCGCTTGCGGCGCGTCAGCCGCCGGATGTAGTCCGACGTCATATCATGCCCGATGAATTGCGTGAGCGCGTCCTGGCCTTGCACCGCATTCACGCGGAACTGGAGCTTGATGTGCATCTTGCTGAAGTCGCCCGTGAGGTCCTGGACCGTGACCTCGGTCACGCGTCCGACGAGTTTGTCCGGCGTGTCCGTCGGCGTCTCGCCCAGCAGTTGCTTGTTGAACATCTCCGGCGCGAGCAGGTTGTACCACACCTTCGCCTTCCACTTGTCCTTGATCTTGCGGGCGGCGGCGCGGGACTTCTTCTCGGCCATGCGGGCCGCTTGTAGGGGCGTGGCGTATTTAAGGGTTGGCGGGGGGACGTCGCCGAGATCTCCTCCGCGACCGCGCGACCAGCAAGCCGACTGCCACCCCGACCCCGACGAGAAGGAGGGTCGGCAGTCCATGAACGGGTCCATCGAAACTGAACACGCTCGTGTCGACGTTGACCCGAGCCGAAGCTTCTCGGAAGTTCCCGGCAAAGTCCAGCGCTCGGACTCGAATCTCGTGCACTCCGTCCGCCAGCGTCAGCGTGACGATCGTCGCGAGTCCGACCGATTGCCACGATCCGGCGTCTACCCGCAGGTCGAATCGCATGAGCCCCGAGGTGGCGTCGGATGCGGACCATGCGACCTCCACGCGCGAATCGACGCTGGTGGTCGGCACGGACAAGGCGGTGATCACCGGAGGCGACGTGTCCACGCGGACAGCGAGGTAGCGCAGGGGCTCGCTGAGCCCTGTGGAATCCGTCGCCTGGAATTGGATGGAGTGCTCGCCGTCCGAGAGCGTGAATGGACCGGCGTACGCCGCCCACGCGCTGCCGTCGACACGATACGCGATCGTCGTACCCGCTCCGGTCGTGTCGAGCTGGATCCTGACATCCGAGGTGTACCATCCGTTCGCACCCGCGGTTCCCTCCAGTGTGACGGACGTCGTGGGAGGAACCCCGCCAACCCAGAGCACAGTGCTTCGGATGGCCTCGGCATTTCCCGCGCGATCCACGGAGTAGTACTCCAGCGTATGCGAGCCGCTGTAGGGAATCGAGCCGGCGTAGGTCAACCAGTTACCCGCGTCGATCCGGTAGAACGTCGCGGCGATGCCGCTTCCCGCATCGGCCCCGCTCAACGTGACGACGGCTCCGTCCGGATATCGCGCGCCAAGAGCGGGTGGGACGCCGTCGACGAGGAGGGTAGTAGCAGGCGGGACCGTATCGACGCGGATCGACCGGGTCGAGAGATCCACGTTTCCCGCGTGGTCGATGGACCTTACACTCAGGTTGTAATCGCCGTCTCCGAACCGAATGACCGAGGAGTAAGGCTGCCACGAGCCCCCATCGACCTGATACTCGATGGAAGCGAGTCCGCTCGTTGCATCGGACGCATTCAATGTGACGTTGACAGGAGAGACATACCACCCCGCGAGTCCTGCTGTTCCCGCGACGTCGATTTGCGTCGTCGGCGGCCTCGTATCGACCCAAACGGTCAGATTGTGAACCGGTTCCTCGTTTCCCGCTTCGTCTCGTGCGAAGTAATCGAGCGTGTGCGACCCCTGCTCGTCAATCGGGATCCGGCCGGTGTAGGAACGCCACGAGCCTCTATCGACCCGATACAGGATCTCCGCCACGCCGCTCCGATCGTCCGTCGCCATCAGTGTGACGAACACCGGAGACACGAACCAAGTGTGTTCACCGAGAGTCCCACTGAGGTTGGCCACCGTCACGGGGGCCGTGCTGTCCACGATCACGGGACGCGTCTCTTCCGCGACGAGCCCTCCGGTGTCCCGCACCGCAAGCAAGATCGTGAAGTTCCCTTCGCGCCCGTACGAATGGGACGCGATCTTGTCCGTCGACCAGTTTGTGTCCCACACTCCGTCGGACTCCCAATCCCACCGGACTGCGAGTTGCCCAGATGCGTCCTGTCGGTCGGTTGATGTTGATGCATCGACGATGAATGTGCCGTTTCCGCCAGTCATTGCGGGCGTGACGTTGAAAGATGCAAGTGGAGGCGTGTTCGTTTCGAACGGCTGCATCAGAGGATATCCGTCCTGGGACCCGGAGCCCACGACGTAAGGCGTGTCGCCGATGGAGTCCGGACTCGGGCAGATGTCTTGGTTCGGCCCGCTGCACCTGTCGACCCCGGCGTAGTCGGACCAGTAGTTACCGCCGCTCGGATACCCGTCATCCCAGGCAAGTGAATTCGCGGATGACACCGTAGCTTGGATTGAGTTGTTCACGAAGTCGTTGTGGTATATCCGGTTAGAATTCCCGTAGAAGACGGAGACGCCGTAGGCGTTGGATTCGATCCAGTTCCCCCAGATCTTGACGCGCGGACCGGAATACAGGAATATGCCGTTAGCCCCGTTGCCCGCGACTTGATTCCCCGTAAATTCGCCATCCGGACTCCCTATGTCGATCCCGTCGTACACGCTCCGGAGGACTCTGTTTCCTTCCGCGTGGAGGTACGGGGACCCGTCAATGGCGATACCCGCCCAATGGCTGTCCACGACCTCGTTCGTCCACAACCCAACGTTCTGACACAGGGAGACCTCGATGCCGTACCCATTTGACTCCAAGACATTTTCGACCAAGTCGACGTGATCGACCGCTGTGAGAGCGATGCCCGCCGCATTGAAGGAGACATTGCTCCGAGCTACGGTCACGTTGGATGCTTTCCATATCCAAACGCCCGCGAAATCATTCCCCGAGACCGTGCTGGCCGTAATCGTGAGACCGTCCACGAAGTCCGTCTGGATCCCGAGATTCGCATCCGTAACCGTGAGGTTCGCAATGCGGACGTTCGTGCAATTGACAACGATGAGTTGGCCCACCGAGGCCCCGTCGACGGTCGCACCGTTGCAATCTTTGTAGTAAGCCAGAGGACGGCCGTTTACGAGGTTGTCCGCGGAAATAACATGGGAGTTAAAATGCTCGAGTGAATCCTGTTGAGACAAGTCCCCCTGTAGGTATACGCCGTCATCGATGAACGTGTTCGACGAGATAATCAAGTGCTCATCCCAAAACATCCCGATTCCATTCCCCCCGTTCATCTCGATCTGGTTTCCGCGAAAGGCCACATCGAGCGAATTGTAGATCAAGACGCCTTCGTGGGCGTTCCTTGCAATACGGTTCTGCCGAACTGTACCGTTGAAAACCCCACCAATCTCGATCCCGAGTGCGTTGCCCTCAACTAGGTTTCGCTCGAGCACGACTCGGCTGTCCTGGTAGAGGCGAATTCCCTGATTTCCGTTTGAAGAGAAGTTGTTATCCCGGAAAGTGACGTCCGTGTCGGAAAAGGTGTAGACGCCTGCGTCTCCACTGCCGCCAATCGTGTTCCCCGACACAGTCACGTTAACGAGGTAGTCGAACCGGAGGCCCCACTGATTGCTCGCCAGAACCGTGTTATTTGACACGGAAACGTTCAGGCCGCCAGCTGTGATTTCAATGCTGGAGTAATGCGCAGCAAATGTGTTCTCATTCACTCCTACATCCGAACACTCATAGCAGAAGAGGCCGTACCGGTTCCTGGAGAACGTGTTGTTCGTGACCGCAATCCCGACGATATTGTAAGCGCTGATCCCGAAATCGTCGTCAGAGAGGTTGCTTGAAGAAACCCGCACATTACTCGAAGAGGTCGCGGAAACGCCCAAGCCCGTATCAGGACCCAGCTGGGACGTAGACACCGCGATGTCGGAGGAGCTATCCAGCCACAGACCCGCGTAGGTCTGGGACACGGTTGCGTCTTCAACACTTCCGTGAGCGACGTTCGAAAACGCAATTCCGCGATAGTAGTTAGTGTAAAACCCACCACCGTGGATGTACGACTGCCGGATCACGAAGTACGCAGTCGTGTTTCGGATCGCGATGCCGTCCGAGGCGGAGGCGTTGATGTCCCATCCCGAGATTACGTACGGATCCTTCGCAGTGCCCCGCCCGCTGATGACACCGTTCCCCGGAGTCGAGAAGGCGCCGTCCCCATCGATCACAATGGGTGCGTGAGATGAATACACAGCAGAGACAGCGCGGACCACAGGCGAAGACGGGACGAGGAACGTGGTCCCGAGCAGGATCGCCACAATCGCGGCGACCACGGCCGGCCGCATCCTCACACCCTCAGTCGCACGGAGGTTTGCTAGCTGCGTGGATCTCCGCGAATCCGACCGGAGTCGCGGCCGCGATGGTTCCCGCGAGCGCGCGCCATTGACCGGCGTGGTCTGCAACAAGAACATACGCAGCGTTGCAAACGCTCGGTGCATTCCCTCCCCGCCACCTTGGGAATTTGAAGATTGGACCTAGCGACAATAAAGGTATGCATGGTAGGGACCCGAGGACGAGAGCCCGGACGGGTCCCGACATCTCTCGAAGGTCTCGGGCGAAAAATTGAAAGAAGAGTTCGCCTTCCGCGTGCCGCTCATCCCGCGAGCGAAAGCGCGGGATTTCTTCTCGGCCATGCAAATCGCTCGAAGAGGAGGTCGCATCTTATGTGTTCGCGCGGGCTCCCATCGCGGCCTGGTTAATCCGGTCGATAGAACAAACGATATGGTCGGGCGCCTCTCCCGCCTCGGTGGCCGTCCTCCCTCCGAAATCGCGCATCGAATGTGTGTCCGACCTCATCTTCGGCCTCGCCCTTTCCATCGGGGCCCTCGCGCTGATCGCCCAACCTTGGTCTCGGCCGCCGATCTGCTGAGTTGCCTGCCACAGTGGTGCCAACGCTTAAGGCCATTCGGATTGATAACGTCGTCATGGGGGGAGACCGCGTCCACCTCTTAGCCGTCGCCCTCCTGTCGCTTCTCCTAGGCATGGCCCTCCCAGCGCCGGTCCGAGGTGAACCGGGCTCGCCCCCTTTCCAATTGGCCTCCAATAGTGAGACCGCGTCTGAGGTCCAGGCCTCGGTGACCGATTTTTCATCCCTCACAAGTTCTCCCGCTCGACTTGCGACGTTGAACGGCTCATCTGGCGGCATTACCCCGACCCCCGGGGCTTCAATATCCAATGTGCTCGTAGTGGACTCCGGCTACTTTGGCGGTCAGGGCTGGGACCTCGGCGATGACCTCTTTCACACAACCGCAGATACGACGAACTTTACCCCTCCTGACGATCCCGACTTTCCTGAAATCGCCTCGTTGCTGACGGACGGTTTGAACGAATCTGTGGAGCTGAACAACTGGAATCCAAGCGGTGGTGGGAGCAGTTACGGTGGTCCGGAGAGTTACTGGCTCGACCGGAACCCGGATCTCATCGGGATGGACGTTGACTTCATTCGTTTGGTAATTCATGATTTCACTTATTCTCCGGTTAGCGACGGCACCCAGTTCTCCGAGAACTACACGTGGGAGATCTGGGGTCATCCCATTTTCATCGTGTTTTATCCTCCGACGGATGCGAACGGGACATATCTGATTGACCGACGGTACACGAATGTCAACGTGAGCTTAGCCGAGACCGGTACGGCCATCCTAGAGTGGAACGGCGCCAACCGCAGCCTGAACGGGAGCGGAACGAACTGGCGGTTGAATATGAGTGGACTCGCGAACGGCGTATACACATACCGGGTGTGGGCCACGAATTCCACCGGGGCGGTCTTCGCTTCCCCGATCCGCCGGCTCACGGTTGGCGTTGGGATCTGGTCGCTCCGGCACGCCACCACCGGCTTCTTTCCTTCCATCGCGTACGATTCAAACGGCTCACTTCGAATTTGCTTCGACGGTGCTGGGATCGGAGGGATGTACGGGCTCATCTATGGGAGCTTCGACTCGAGTGGTTGGCGATTCACGCAGGTAGACGCCTCTTCGGCATATGCGGGGCAATCTTGCTCCGTCGCACTCGACCGAGAGGGGCGACCTCACATCAGCTACATCTGGGGACCGGATTACAACGATAATTTCTATGTACGGCACGCCTCCTTCGATGGCACCTCGTGGAATCTCGAAACGATCGACCATGGCTACTACACGTACACAGCAATCGCACTCGACCCGGTAAGTGACCTCCCGAGAATCGCGTACTCGCCCTACTCCGGCGGACTGCGGCTGGCCACATTCAACGGCAGCGATTGGACCATCCAGGTGGTCGATCCGTCCGCCGATGGCGCAACGGTATCCCTCGACATCGATCCCAACGGCAATCCGGGAATCGCGTATGCCGATTGGCAAGGCGACGCCGTTCGGTACGCTCGATGGACCGGTTCCGAATGGAACATTTCCGTCGTTGACCACCGAGCGTTTGGGCCCTCCCTGAAGCTAGACGAGATGGGAAGTCCTCACATCGCTTATCTCACGCGGAACGGCGTGATGTATGCCTCGCGCAACGGCGCGACCTGGTCCAACGAGACCGTCGACGTCAAGACATTTTACTCGGTGGCCCTCGTGCTCGATGCTCAAGACGCTCCGAGTATCGCGTACGGCGGGTGGTGGGGAGGGGACTTGCGCTATGCCGCGAAGAACGGGACCTGGACGACCCAGATCGTCTCCCGCAACTACGGCGGAAACGGCGTCGTGATGGCCCTTGGCCCTGGGGGGACCCCGGGAATCGTTTTCCAATCGAGCCTAGCCAACGGCGACTTGGTCTATGCGAGCACCGGGCCGGACACGATCCCGCCTTCCACAGGGATTCAAATGACCGGGACCTTGGGGAACGGCGGCTGGTTCCGGTCGTCGGTTCGAATCACTCTTGTCCCGACGGATGACGTGTCCGTCCGGAATACAACCTATCGAATCGATGGCGGTCCCTGGCGAGTCTATTCCGCGCCTTTCGACGTGACGGAGGATGGAAACCACACCGTCGAGTATTACTCAACGGATGATGCGGGCAATTCGGAGACGATAAGGACCGCGTCGTTACGAATCGATTCGCTTGCTCCAGCAGTCAGCCCTGAAACGACGGGGGTCGTGGGCCGAGACGGCTGGTATCGGTCCTCGGTGAACGTCACCCTTCAAGCGAACGACGCGCAGAGTGGCGTGGCCTACATCGAATATCAAGTCGACCGAGGGCCCTGGATTCTCTACTCTGGCCGATTTGCTGTCTCGGGCGACGGGTGGCACTCAGTTCAGTACCTCGCGGTCGATGGTGCCGGAAACATTGCCGGCCCGGCGACCATCGTATTGAAAATCGATTCGACCCCTCCGTCGACCTCGAGCTCAGCGTCAGGAACCATTGGCGGCTCCGGCTGGTATACGACCTCGGCATCGGTGTCCCTCTCCGCCACGGATACTGTCATCGGTGCCCTTTCCATTACCGACTCGCTCGATGGCGGCCCATGGGAGAATTATTCTCACCCGGTCATCATTGAGGAAGGCCGCCATGTCTTTTCCTACCGGGCCGAAGACATGGCTGGCAACGTCGAGGCGCCGCACTCCGTCGCAATCGATGTCGACACCACTCCCCCTACGGCAACGATTACCTCCCCGTCAGTGCAGGCGATCGTCGCCTCGAACGACCTCGATGTGACATGGACCGCGACCGACGCGACGTCTGGGATCGATCACTTCGAATTGACTCTAGACGGAGGGGTCTCGCGCGATGTCGACGCCGCCGCTCGGAGCTACACTTTTTCGGGGGTCAGCGACGGTTCGCACACGGTTGAGCTGAGAGCCGTCGACGTCGCAGGCAACGCGGCGGCGACGGCCCGGGTCCTGAGCGTGGACTCAACGAACCCGGTCCTGTCGATCATCTCTCCGGGAGGCGGGACGGTCTTCACAGCATCCTCGGTGGAGGTCACTTGGACGGCATCGGACGCGACCTCGGGCCTCGATCACATCACCATCAGCCTCGATGGCGGGGCGGGGGCCGACTTCCCGGCGGCGACGTCATCCCTCACCTTTTCGAACCTCCGCGATGGAACCCACACCATCCGCGTTCAGGCCGTGGACCGCGCGGGGAACGTCGCGACGAGTTCGGTGACGTTCCGAGTCGATACGGGAATCCTCAGTCCTTCCGGCCCCTACGGCAGCTCATTGCTCGTCGGTGTCGACCTCGCAATCCTCGCCGCAATTGGGATTGTCGCCATTCTAGTTCTCCGTCGGCGCGGCACAAGTCCTCCGAGGGAAGGGACATGACAGAGCGGCGTGCGAAGGGAAACTCTCCTCCTTCGCATCCACTATAAGGACCTGGACGATGCCGGAATTCCTTGCCGACTCGGGTCACGAGTTCTTCGGTGGTTTCGACCTGGATCGGGTCCTCCGGGCCAAGAGAACACCGGCAGCGGTGACCGCACCGATTCCGATGCCCGCGACCGCGGGGATGAGCCATGGTTCGAAGGTGCCGGGCTGGGACGACCGGGCCAATACGATCTGGCCGAGATCGGATGTCTGCCACGCGATGACCTTGACCGAAACCTCCTGCGTCACGAACCCGGGTGCCGTCACTCGCACGATGTATGAGCCAGCAGGGACTCCGTCGAATTCAAACGAGCCGTCCGAGGCCGAACGAGTTTGAGCCGTGGCGGTGCTCCCGGCAAAGAGACCCACGGACATATTCCCGATTGGGGCGCCCGATTCGTCGCGGATCCGACCGAGAACCACGCCTGACCCCGATGACAAGGCTGTGAGCGGGATGTCCCCGAGTCCAAGCGTCTCGTCCTCGCTGAGGCCGACGGCGAGGGTTCTGGATGCATACCCCGCAGCCGAAACGTAGATCTCGTACGTGCCCGCGCCAAGCGCAGGGAATGTAAAGACCCCGTCAGAGCCCGTCGTCACGTTCGCGACTTCGACTCCGCCGAGGGCCGCTGCGACGTGTGCCCCGGTGAGCGGCGCACCGAGGGCGCCGAGGACGCGACCGGAGATCTGTCCTCGGGGAGGCGTCGGGCTTGTCGGATGGACGGTCAGGACGGCGTCGGAGGGGAACGTGCGATTCTCCGTTACCACAATGCGGACGTCTCGAGTCCCTACCCCGGACACGACCACGCCGCTTGCGGTGGCCACGTTCGTGACGTTCCACCCTGGCGGCACCCGGACTCGGGCGGACGGCGTGTAGTACGGATTCCCTCCCGTAAGGTTGACGACGACGGTGTGGGAACTCGACTCCACTCCGGGGAGCGCGAGAGACCATGGAGTGGCCAAAGTGATTGGGTCCCCACTCTCCACGGGGCCTTCTCCGATGCCTACGTCGGGCCCGTTGCGGCTCACCGGAATCGTGGCGTTGTCGGAGCGCAGGTTCACGGCTAGTCCTGCGCCAAGCCAGAGAAATTGGAAGGCATTCTGGATCTCGTCCGAGGTCAGCGTTCCATCGGGATCATAAGTGAGGTCCGCATTAAAGCGGGTGAATGGGTTGCCGACCACACTCCGGTTCAGCCACGCGTGCCCGGAGAACCAATCGAGGAGATCGACGTCTAGGAAGTCACCGAGGTATGCTCGAGGCCGGCTGACGTTCAGAAGGACATTTGCCGGAAGCGGTGACGGTAGCCGTCCAATCCAGCTGTATGCTGCGTACGAACCTTGGATCACTGCGGCCCCCACGTAGCTGAGGTCCGGGATCGTCGCCGTCGCGTGGCCCTGGGAGTCGAGGCGGAGGTCCAAGATAAGGGCGTTCGAGTAGTTGACGAGACGAAGATAACCGCAGCAGATGTTGGTCGGCGGCGGGTTTGCCGCGAAGGTTACGGTTTTCATCGGCGTAATCTGGAAAGTCGACGGATCGAGACCCATGTACGGGATTCGGAGCGTGAGCACGTCGAGCGTGCTGAACCCCCATGGCAGGGACGTCGAAAAATAGAGGGACGCGTTGGCTCCGAGCTCCCGCAGAAGGATCCCACTGAACGAGAAATCAACATCGACATCGCCTGCCGCGAGGTATCTTTGCCTTTCGGAGTACACGGCCACGTAGCTAGACGCGTTGTACACCGCCGCGGTAAACGTGTACGGACCGGGCTGGAAGATTCGGAGAGGGACCGTAGCCAAGAGCTGGTTCGCGAGCCCATCCCCGTCGTTATCCACCATTCGATAGGTTATGGGACCGCGCAATTCAAGCGGCGGTGAGAACTGGTCGTACGTGAAAGTTGCGTTCGCACTCGTTGACTGAAGGAAGTACGGTCCCGTGCGGAGCGAGGCAGAAAGCAAGTATGTGCCGTTCGACCGCGCCGCACGGATCAGCCAGCCCGGGAACGAGGCTTCAACGGATATCTGGCCTGGATCGGCCACGACCGAGATATCGTCCTCAAGGTAGCAGAGGTAGCCACAATAGCCCAACGAGGCGGCGAACTGGATGTACAGGGTTGCTCCGCGTTTCACCAGGACCGTCCCGTTTATCCGCAACTCATCGAACAAGCCGTCGCCATTGTGGTCCGGGGTCGTGACGCGCAGTCCGTTCACCCAGTCCGCGTAAGGGTTGTCGAACTCGGAGTTCGCGTAGCTGTGGGTGACGCCTGATGCCTGAATGTAATACACCGTCACGTCTTCGGCGATGCTGAGGTCCAGGATTGTATTTTGTCCGCGCGGGGAATTCAGAAGCAGCAGAGCATCGAAGTCCAAGGACGTGTTGTGATCGACGGGAGACAGCTCGACACGGCGCGACGCCGTAATGTCGCAGCCGATGCAATACGGGTCGCTGAGCCGGCCGTAGATGCCGTACAGCCCTGCTACGGTCACGGCCACCGGGATTTCAATTCGCAGCACATCGAACAGGCCGTTCCCATCGAAATCGACCCCGTGGTCCGTCAGATTGCCCTGGAAGAGGATGGGTTTGTGGTAGAACTGCGTCGAAAGATACGCAGCGGTATCGAAGCTTTCCCGCTGCAACACGTCGAAGTAGTCCTGTGCGAGCTGGATCTCTATCGTATACGGACCGTTGACTCCATATGTTCGGATTGAGTCCCCCGAAAATCGCAAGAGGAACTGCCAGACCCCGGCTGCCCAGTGGCTTCGGTTGTAGGCATACCCCACGATAAAGGAACTGCCTCTCTCGCTCAGGGTGGCGCTCAGCGTGTAGTTGTCCGGCTGCTTGACATTGAGCACCCCGCGGACTACGAGATAGTTGTAGAGGCCGTCCCCATTCGCGTCGACCGGCGTTTCGGAGAGTCCGCCCTGCAGTTCGACGAGGAACTCGAAGGTGGTCCAGTCGTAAGCTGCTGTCCGATACGATCGACCCGCCGAGAAACTGGTGTCCGGGTCATACATTCCGAGACTGACGTTGTATGGGCCGTCCGATCTAGAGAGCCGAATCCGCCATCCGGGGAGGGCCATTTCGATGAGGTACGTTCCGGGAGCGAGACTCCGGTCCGTGGTGTTGCCGGCCTGTGTGTTGTTCACGAACAGAGAGGCGCTCAACCAGAAGCGCCCGGACACGTTCACAATGAAGGGGACGCGCAGGACCAAGGAATCGAACAAGCCATCGCCGTCGGTATCCGTCCGGAACTCCGCGGTCGGATTCCCCACATATCCTTCGTCGAGAGTTGTGCGAGGCAAATTTGGGGACGCACGTCCGACGGCGGAGCGATTGCCCGGAACGATGGAGATGGCAAGGATGAGGACGAGAAGCCCTGCAGAGGCTCGGCGCCTCGAGATCATTTCTCCTCCAAATCCTCGGAGGTGAATAGGGCTGCTTCGACACTTCTCGAAGACCTCTCCAGTCGGTGCCCCTCTAAAAGGAGCACTCCGACCGTGGGGAGGAGGCAGACGACCGAACAAATGTGAACGCGGCCGCGGCCCCTTTCCAGACGCTCCCCCGAGAAGACACTTCGCGTCGCTATAGATAACCGTTGCGGTCTTCGGGTCGACCTGCCGCGAGCCGGCGGCGGACGCCGAAATCAGGACGAGACGATCCTCGGCGCTCTTGCTCATGAAATGATTCGGACAAAGAGGACAGGTGAGTACAACGAATGCCCTCGCGGTGGTCTTGATGCGACGGGAGGGGACGCTAGAAGACTACTTCTTGGACCGTGACTACGACCGCGTTCGAGAGGTCCGTCGACTTGTCCAATACGCCCTCTTCAAGGCGACGACAGCAATTGGACGATGTAGATTCGATCGCCCTCTGGCCCGGCCGCATAGACGATTCGCTCCGCGTCTAGGAAGCGATGGAGGACCTCGGGCGCCAGAACGATGTTCGGGGCCGGATGCACCTGCCCCCCCGCACGAGTCCACCGCTCTAGAACCAGCGCGAAATCGAATCCGGCGACGCTCTCGTTGTCCCTCAGTTTCAGCGGGAGGGACGCATCCGTCGTGTAGCCGAACCACATCGCCCCGACATCCGCCAGACGTTGGTCGGTTGTGACGTTTCGCGCACCGTACATTGCGAGCAGCGCGAGCGCCCGGAACTCTTGCGGCGTCGTGACGTTCTCGACGCCGAAGACCGCGGGTGTGTCCCACGCCATGGGCGTCGTCGCGAGGAGCGCCGCGAGGAACCCGGCGACGAGGACGGCCTTCGCCGGTCTCCATGGACCCAGCCATCTCCACGCCGCCACGAACGCCACCCCAATCAGGACCGCGAAGGCATAATCGAGGAAGTCGACAGAGCGGTAGACGATCAGGAGGCTCTCCGGATCCAACCCGCGGAGCAATCCGAAGAGGATGAGGGCCACGGGAGCGACGAGCATCGAGACCACCAGATCGTTCGCTCGATTCGTCGTGCGACGGACGAGCTGATAGCCCGCGAGCGCGAACGCGGCGAGGACGCCAATCGCCGGAAGCATTTGCAAGAGGCCGAACTGGGTGCCGACCGCTCCCGCGAAGAGGCCGTCCCGCGCATTGCCCAGCACCACGAGCACGCCGATCGCGGGCACGAGGATCCCGCGGGCCAGCGGGG